>JAABUK010001606.1_pt1 | contig 42609 bp, 41 predicted proteins | sample 5559141 | NCBI WGS metagenome assembly JAABUK01 (sample SAMN10711869, study PRJNA513367) | rock metagenome | isolation source: Antarctica rocks | place: Antarctica: Victoria Land, Pudding Butte nord | collected 2016-01-03 | reverse complement strand
TAGCCTGTCAACGTTTGGCAGTGCTTGTATACATGAAGGTCCATAGGCCATTACAATCCTTGACTCTCAAGCTCTTAGCGGTCGCTGTGTCTCTCTCCTATCTGTCTTGGCGCGAAATCTCTTCACTTCGGTGCTATCACTCCAAACTGGAAGAGAATTTTAGCGTTGTTATCCTCCATCTCAGTAGCACGATCCCATTCGACCACAACTGAAGAAGATGGTCAACTTTAAGCGGCCTCTACAGAACAACAACCAAGGTATGAACGACGCAGAGAGTATTGGAGAGTATGTGGAATGACGAGACTGTTTTCGCCTAGTCCTAGCAAAGAGGCACTTATCGACGTCGAATACCGGTGTTACCAGAAAGTCCAAAGATGATAAACATCTCGATGGGTTCCACAAATCTATACTGGGAACGAAGGGATGGGATCGGAACAGCAGGATGAAAGAGGAAAGGCTGATGACGAGGTAGAAGAAAGAAGCCGAAGAAGCCATCGATAAGGACGAAGAAAATAGAGCCAAAGACTCCGAAAGAGGAAGGGAAAGAAATATAGAAGTGGACAATAAGACAGGAACCAAGCAAGACGAGAATGCAAACGTAGGGAAAAATAGCTTGGAAAGATTATGTCGGTACGTGGACTGAGTTATTCGGAAAATCTAGATTAACAGTCGCAGTATATGGAAGGAGGTAGCAGGGACGGGGTGATGGATAATGTACCTTGGGTGGGAGGAAGTCGTTGATGGCAGGCACCGTGGTCGATCATACGGATCTTTCTCAAAGATTCGAAGCATTGTACTAATCTAGATAAGCACTGCGATATGTGATGTTCCAGCTCGGCAATGTCGGTTGGCAATCGTTAGATCGTCATACCTTTACTGTATGTGTTTGAGGGATGGTTCGCCCCGGTTGGGAAGCTCAATCCAACCCATCAGACCATGAAGTGATCAATTCACCATATGGTGGAAATCTTCGGAGAGGCTGTACGATGGCTTCAACGAGTGGTGGTTTCTTGGGGTGCTCTGAACATGAGCGGGAGTCGTACATATATGTGCAGGATCGATCGAATGGAGGTAGATCATTGATGCAGTAATGCAGTGATGCACGATTACACAATGCAGACGGAAGGAGGTTGTCCTAGATCCGACGTGCATTCATCGTCACATACTGTATGGTTGGTTGTCTTGGAAGTTCGGTACCTGGAAGTGATGGTGTTCCTCGTCGCGACCGTGGCACTACTACGTAGGTAGTCCTTCGTTTATAAAAGCTTTTTCTCCACTGTTCCACCGTTCCATCGTATGATTCGTGTCTCAGGCCACACGTTCCAAATAAGTGAGACCTTTCAGCGAGATTCCTCAATATATTCTGACACGACTCGCAAAGCTGCAAGTTGTGCAATTACGCAGTATTTTGGTATCGGGAACTAGGTTCAGCACTCTTTACGGAGACAGTTTGCATCGTTTTCAGACGTTAGGGGGCCCCGCGTCGCATACACACGCTTACATCCGAGCATGCACCACTTAGAATCAATGTACGGAGTATTGGCGCATACCTATCACGGAACGTTGAACGTTCAACTGTAAATCCAGCGGCCCCTGAGAGAGAGGGGACATGCAGCCACCAACCGCCAGGGAGCACTCTTGCTCCAGTGGCACTCCTTCGGTTCTCGAACGACCACAGCACACCAAGTCACACAAGTGACGGCTATTTCTCCACTCTGAAATCATGTTTGTCCCTCTTGTCGAACTATCTCCATACACTATCACCATACGAAGTACAGTATCGCTGTCATCGTTTCACCAAAATGGGTTCCTGCATCCTGTCAGGATTAGATGCATACTGTACATGATACATCCCCTTGTGCTTCTCCAACCTGACCGGCATGACCCGGGGCTAGACCTGTCAGTTTCCAATATTCAGTCGTCAATACATGCTTTAGTCGTGTAATCCTCCCTGTGATATGGTACTCGTACATGCATCTCAGATCCCGTTCCGTCGTTTCGGTGATCCTCCATGATCAACCCAACCTTATTTCTTCATGGAAATGGTTAAAACTGCTGTGGTTTCCGCCGCAGCAGGCACAGTCATTTATCTATTTCATTCTCTCTTGTCCACGTCGAATTCTCCTTCCGCTCTTCAACATCCTCAGTCATGGTTCTTTACGTTGCCAGCTATGGCGATGGCGGATACAAAACTGCCGTTGTCGCCATTGTCCTGATTGTCATGCAGATCCTCATGGTGTCGGCGCGGCTCCTCTCCCGAAGACTGCAAAATGTTACGCTGGGATCTGACGATTGTGTACTCATCTTGGCAATGGCGAGTAGTTCCGATCAATCAGGAGAACTATATCTAATATCACCTAGGTCTTCACCTGTGGACTTTGCGTGATGGGCACTGTGTGTATGTACTACCCTCATATACTTGCAGCCAATCCTCGAATCCTTAAGGGCGAAGGCTAATCGTCCTTCTCTAGTGCCAAGAATTGCCGGCGTCGGGCAGAAAATGGAGGCAAAGATGATGCACAATCCATCTGCTGCGAAACAGGTTGGCCGAGTATGTCTCACGTCTCCCACGCGGCAAATCCTTTGTGTAAAATCGACTGCTAACCTATCTCACAGAGCTCAATTGCTTGGATGGTCGTCTATGGCTCCGCAGTAGCCCTAAGCAAATGCGCCATCCTACTTCTCTACACCCGCGTCTTCACCACGCGTAAACGGGGCTTCACCGTTGCCGTCTACATAGTCGGAGCCGTAGTCGTCGCAACTGGTCTGGTCAACACCTTCACAGCCATCTTTCAATGTGTACCTATTGCCTACAAATGGAACAAATCGCTCAGTGGAGGGAAGTGTATTGACGAAGTGGCCTTTGAGCGCTACATGTCGATTCCAAACGTGGTTACTGGCGCTGTGATGCTCGTGATGCCGCTGCCGCTTGTGTGGGAGTTGAATATTACGCTTCGGCAGAAGATTGCGCTTACCCTTACCTTTTTGCATGGTATCATGTAAGGTCTCATCATTGGCCGAATGCGGAAGGACCCAACTAATACAATACAGCGGCTTCATCGCAAGCTGTGTCCGACTAAGCATCCTCTTCCAGACCAACGCAATGACCGACACCGGCGTCACCGCCATAGCCTGGACCATCTGGACCCTCACCGAACCCGCCAACTACGTAATCGCCGCCTGCCTCCCCACTCTCCGCCCCGTCCTCACCCGCATCCTCCCCGAGAAAATGTTCATCCTCAGCAAAAGCCGAGACACCTCCAACAAGCCGTACTCGTCAAGAAGGCTCAAGATTAGCTGGCCAAAAGGTCATTCGGCGCCAAAACTGACTCTGTTGTCTCGAGATCCGATGAGCCATATGACGGGGCCTTGGGATCCGAAGTTGAATACTTATGATTCGCGGTCACATACCGATATGAATACTAATTCAATGCGATCGGTGGGGTGGGGAAAAGGAGAACGGGGCCGTGTAATGACGGAGGAGGTTTAAATATTGCGTGATAATGCTCCTGTAACGATACTAATGCTCTCTCTTTATGATCTATAAAGCTCTATAGCCTTGGCATACGCCGGTAAATATACATATATCCATCTACGAGTACGTTTCCGAGGAACGACACCCTCACGTGACACCCCAACCCCCAAGGCAACTTTACGCGCTTCGTCACATCCTCTACGGCAGACCGTATCGTGCAAACTGAAATAACTCAAATCTCAGATGTCGAATGTCGAACGTCGAGCGAGCGAGGCTGTGAATCCACCTCAAAATTCAAAACCCACCTCATAGATGTTAACTTGATGTTCGTTGTAGTTAGTAATATAGACATAGAATGATCTTCTCATATCGATATGATTCTCAACGAACTCAAGCATGAACACATATCTTTGCTCACTACAATAGTAATAGACTGATCGTCAAGCCGAGTTTTCATACCTACATTCTGATTCGACCCGAGTACTCGGGTTGAACCTTCTGATCCGGCTCGAATACTCGGGTCGAATCTCATGACCCGGCTCGATATCGACCTCGAGCCGAGTCAGAACTCGCTGACTCGACTTGACTCGTCAAGCAATCGAATATGACGTCAAGAAAGCTAAATATAGAAAGATTTTCCGATTTTATGCTTTTGCATTACCTTTTTGCATTATCTTTTTGATAGAAAGTCATGATAGAAAGTCATGATACAAAGCTATGATAGAAAAACATGAAGATCGTTTGATAAAGAGTCATGAAGAGAAGTCATGAAGAAATAGACTGATCATCAAGTCGAGTTTTCATACCTACATTCTGACTCGACTCGATTACTTGAATTGAATCTTCTGACTCGACTTGATATTGACCTTGAATCAGAGTTCGATTCAAGTTCTCGATTCAACTCGTCAAGCAATTGAAAATAACATCAAATGTCAAGATTTACTATTTTTGAATCTATTACATCATTATATTTGAAAGACTTTCGTGCAACAAACGAATTTATTTCTCTTCTCGTTGTTTGCATTATCTTGTTGCATTATCAATAAAATATATTGTGTGATGTCTGATTCTGATAAGACATACGAATTGTCAAGATTTTCAATCAAGAAAGAGTTTAATTTCTTGATTATTCATTCATTTACTTTCAGTAATCTTCATTCTAATGAATTCGCAAGTCAAGATTCATGAAACATTAATTGTGCTTTCGTTGAAAAGAAACAAACTCTTCAAGAAGTAATGAATAAAATTCATCGTGATACTTCTCTTCTAATATTAAGAGAGAATAATCAGTATGTTGAGTGAAGTGCTGATATCAATGCTCAATTTCAACAATGATGATTACAAACATTTGTTGATGAAAGTGTCATCAACAAGATTCAAAAAAAGATAGATAATTCACTTTAAATCAAGAAGATTGAAGTAAATAAACAATTCAGCATCTGAAACAAGTTTATTCAAATGATCTTGATGTTGAAAGAATATTTTAAGATTTCATGCAAGAATTGTCTTAAAATTTTAAATCATTCTACAGCTATTGATGAATCTAGTATGATTAATATAATCAAGCATCTCAAGACAAATGCTTGCATGAAACAATTTGAATGAAAACGACTCAACTTTCTTTCACAGATGAAAATATCTTTCAGTCGTGTAAGTTTAATATGATAATGCAAATAAATAATGCAAAGTTGACGTATTTATAGAAGAAAAGTTATATTGACTTATCATCTCAATTCAATCAACAAAATTGAGAAAAGATATTGTGCAAGATCTTTGTTGCACTGAATTTGTCTTTTTAAATCATTGAAAATGAGCATTTTTGACAGTTACTACAAATGCTTCGTTCAGAAATTACTTTCGTTCATTGCACTAAATTATCAAGCATGATTTTCTTGAAATATGATGAAATTTGTGCAAAGATAAAGCAAGACTTAAAAGAGTCATGACAGATTTTTATTGCATTGAATGCATGATCTAGTCTTCAAAAAGTCACTTATCTGAAAGTTTTGATATATTAAATGAATGTTACATTTCAATATCGTGAACATTTCATTGAATTTACATCTTTTTAAGTTGAGCATACTGATCATCATTTAATGCAAGAACTGTTCAAGATTTTGAATATATACAACATTAAAAACAAGCTTTTTGATGTTGTTACTGATAATGCAAGCAACAATGATACTCTAAAGAAGAAGCTTGAAAAAGCGCTCAGTTGACGCGACATTTTATGAAATAAAGCACAAAACTTAATATCTTGTATGATTCATATCATCAATCTAATGACTCAAGAGTTTATCAAAGCTATTGAATCAAAAACTTTGAACAACAATCTCATTATGTCATTAAATGACAATCAAGTTGAGAATGTAATCACAAGCAATGATCTTTGCATTGTTGTTAAGAAGATATTTATCAAGTTGATAATGCAAAAAAATAATGCATTTACTAATCAGTGAAACAGATTCGCGCTCTTACTATTGTCATCAACAGTTCTTCTTAATGAAAGTTTCACTTTTTAAAGCTTCAAGTCATAAGATCTCAAAAATTGATATAAGACATTTGCATTCGCTGAAACTTTATTTATTTGATGCTTCGACGTGCATATCAACTGCGTGACATAATCAATATATGAATCGAGAAATTCTTAACAGATGCAAAGATTCAAGCTATTCAATTAAAGAAGAATGAATGATCACTAATATTACTTATTGACAATATGTTAAATTCTTTTTACAAGTTAACTTTGATTATGTTTAGAATCATCAATGTTAACATACATTTAGAATTTCAAATGTTTAATGCTCTTTTCAATCATCTCAATGTTATTGAGATGATAGTATGCAATAATGCATGTACTTTACAAGCACTTGTTCTTCAAGCTTGCAAACTAGCTTTTAACAAGCTTGCAAAATATTATTTCAAAATGAAGAACAAAGATGAATTGATATACAATCTCACTATGATTTTAAATTCTACTCAAAAGCTGAATTTGTATCAAGATTGAGATGCAAATGAGAATAATTCTCATTTTTATTATGACAAGTACAGAAAAAAGTTCAAGAACTATTTTCATCATTATTATGAAAAGAGAACTACAATTGCAGAAGTCAGAGCACAAGTGACTAGTGATATTGATCAGATAATGTAATATGATAATGCAATTGATCATTTGTTAACAATGCTATAATTTGTTGTGATGATTACATGAACTCTTCTTCAAAAAACTCAACGTCGCTCTGTATCTGTTAGTGAAGATGATTAATATCTTTGCACTGATGCTATTGTTAAAAAGTTTTCAACATGAAAGTATTGAAGAAACAACATCTTGAACTATTCAAGATTGACTTAAATGACTAAGAATGTTCTTTCATGTTTAATATTTTCTATAAATATTAAATGAACATTCAGTCTTGCAAAAAGAGTTTGTCGATGAAATCAATCACAAATGACTTCAGAATCAGTTGAATAGATAATGCTTCTCAAGTATTATAATTGTATCATGAACTTAAATTCTGAAAAGACTGTCATCAAAGCATGAAATATTTATTGCAGAGAAGAAGATGAAGATAACGCAATTGATGAATCTGATGATTCTTTCAAGACAGATTTGCAAAATGTTTTATGTTTTATTAATGTTTAAATGTTCAATATCATTTCATTTGAAGTTGCTTTTGCATTGTTAATGTATGTAGTATGATAACATAGTTACAAGATAATGCAAAAAGATAATGCAGTTCATAGAGTGTATTGCTATGCTAGATAATTTGATCTGATCAAGATATTGCAAATGTTATTTTCATTGAGCACTTAACTGAATCTTGAGATTGCACATTAAAGTTTTCATGAGTATCAAATCTTTCTGCTGAAGAGTTACTCGCTTGACATGAATAGCAAGAAAGATTGCTATCTACATATATAAAGCATTATATCAGTAAATGTTGTAAAACATCAATGATAATGCAAATGAGTAATGCACTTACTGACAAGAAATTCACATAGAAACGCTTCTGTGATCTTCTGAAGAGCAAGCAATGTTGAAGTCTGAATTTTATAGTTTGCATCGCTCATTTTCTGACTCATCTTGTTTGTATCAGTCTCATTCTGCATGATTTCATGAACTACTTGTAATGATTGTTTCTTTAACAACACAAGATATATACAAAGATCAAACAGTAATCACTATTACTAGACTTGAGATCTGAAGATAGCTGAGACAATAATATGTATTGACTGCTTACATGAGTTGAGCACGAAGCTTCTATCTAAGAGAACGATCATCGTTATATAGACAAAGAAGATTCGTGCAATCGTTTGAATCGCTGAGTGATCTCGTCAACTCAGACTCTGAATCATGAAAGTCACTTCATGATTTCAATGATTTCATATAATGAATCATTAGCATGTGATCATGATCTTACTAGCTCAGAGTTCATCATGCTGTGAACTACGTCTTATCTGTCGTAGTTTTTATCTCAACTTGAGTCGTGTTCTAACACTAAATTCTCTTCAAGGTTTCTGTTCTCAGAAATCATCGTTTCTATGTATTTGAATCAAGTATTCAAATCGTTGAGTTCTGTCGCAAAGCGTCGTCGTCTTTTGAAGAAACTTTGTCATAACGATAGTTCAGTTATGCGTCTCTGCAATCACTGTTTCAATCATTTCATGAAGTGTCATGTTGACACTGACTTTGATCGTTGTGTTAAGTGTGTGCATCTAGATCGCAAATGCAATCTGATTGTCTCAGAGACTGAATGAGAGCAAGTTCATAAGAAATGAGCTCATCTTCGTGCTGAGCTAAGTGAGACTTTGACTAAAGCAGCTCATCTGCAAAAGCAACAAGAATTAATTGAGTCTTGCTGAAAGAATATGATGCAACGAAAGTTCAAGAATATTGAAGAACTTGAGAAGAATGAACATCGTTAAATGATCAAGTCATCTGTTAGTGATCTTCTTCTTAACGTCGATTTTAAACAGCTCAAAATTTCTTCTGATTTCAACTGATTGTTGAGTTTCTTTGCTGAAATTGTCGAAGAAGCTTCTGACAGTTCTTGAGATTTTTCTCTGATTCTCAAGTGTTCTCAATATGATCATAATCTTTTTACTTGATCAATCAATGAGACTGATCTTTAATGTCTTGCTGATTTAGTATATTTTTTACTTCGTATTCAACATTCTGACTCTCTGAATCAATTTCTGAAGATTCTGTTTGAATTAATGTATTTGAATCTGCAGACTTCAAAAGATAAATATGAAATATCAAATGTATTTGCATAGATGCTGATAGATTTAACTTGTAGTTAATCGATTCTTTGATCTCTAGAATTTTATAAGATTCTAGCTTTGTATGATTCAGTTTGTTACTTGATCTTTTCGTTTTGATGTTTCATCTTAATAGATATGCTTTGTTCTTCTCTTTAAAAGTAAATCTTCTATCTCTTCTTTTATTAGCATACAGAGTCATGCGCTTGCTGAGAAACTGTATGTTCTTCTGTAATTTCTTTTGTAGCAGCTGCAATTGTTCTATCTGTAGCGTAGCTTTTTGAGCTAATTGTGCAAATTCACACGATTTCTTAAAAGTTTTCGACTTGAACTCGTAGTTTGCAAAGAATGATGACATGCTGATTACTTTCATTGTTGTGCTATTGAAAGTCAACTGTGCTACTGATAGTAGCTGTACTCAATCATTCTGTCTATAGTTAATATAGCATCTGAGATACTGTTTCAGTGTCTGATTCATTCTTTTCGTTTGTTCATCTGTTTGCAAATGATAAGCTGTTGACAACTTATGATGAATCTCTAACTGATTCACCAAGAATTTTCAGAATTTCGATGTGAAGAGCTTGTTTCTATTTGAAATTATCTCATTTGATAGTTCATGATTTGCTACAATCATTCTTAAAAATGTGTAAGTCAAATCTTCTGCGAACGTTGCTTTCTTGTATGACAAGAAGTATTTGTACTTGATTAATCTGTCTGTTATAATCAATATAAAGTCATACACTGTTTCAATGACTCTTTCTTTTGACTTAGATAGCTTGACTATAAAGTTCAAAGCTATGCTTTTTCACGCACAATCTGATGTGCTGAGACTTTTCAAAAGTTCATAGAGTTTATGTCAATTATGTTTTGTACAAATACACACATTGCACTTTCTAATAATATCTTTTATTTGTTTTCTCATCTTTGAGAAATATTAGATTCTAGATATTCTCTCAATGATTTTATTTGAACTCTGATGTTCATGTATCATTGATTTGTGATGATCATCTATCACTTCTTGTCTGCATCTTGTTGAAACATAGATCAGATCTTGAAATGTTAGTATTTTATTGATAATCTCAAAGTTTGCGTTGTTCTCGATATTCTCTATAATATCTTACGTGATTGAGTTCTTCGCTAGCTTTAGCTTTACTCGTTTCTCAAGATCTCTGTTGTTGATTCGTAAAATAGCTGCGTTTTGTCTATTATAAACAATTGAATCATCTGAGTTCTCTTGCAGAATAGTCTGATTTACCTGTGATTTATCTGTCATATGATTTGCTTTTCTGCTCAAGACATCGATCTTTGAGTTTTCAGATTTCTTTCGATATTGAATTTGAAAGTTGTATGATGACAACTCTTTTGATCATCTAATCTGTCTTCGATTTAGAACTTTCGTGATTATAAAGTATAGCAAATTCTTATGATTTGTATATACTTGAACCTGATGTCTAGATTCTTTCAAATACACTCTTCATTGTTTGAAAGAGTTGACAATAACTAACAGCTCTTTGTCGTGTATCTCATAGTTCAATTCAGCATCTGTAAGCTTTCTACTGTGAAATGCAATGAAATGCAGATGTCTCTTGTCATCTGATTGACTGATACATGCTTCAATAGCTTTGTCTGACGCGTTCATCTTGAGCATAATGAGTTTTTCTGATTCAAACATGATCAGTATTGACTGAGAGATGAACAATTTCTTCAGCTTCTTGAAAGCTTCTTCTGCTTTCACAGTTCACACGAACGATATGTTCTTTCTTGTAAGATTTGTAAGTGATGAGATGATTCTGAAGTATCTCTCTATAAAGCATTTATAGAAGTTCGCAAATTCTAGAAAGAATTGAACTTCAATCTTTGACTTTGACGTCGATTAAGTCGTAACAGCTTCTATCTTTTTTGAGTTCATTCTTAGACTCTGAAACATGACTATGAATCTCAAAAACTGTACACTTTGTACATGAAATTCACTTTTCTCTGACTTGATGCGCAGATCGACTTTCTTTAAAGTCTGTAGAACTTTCTTAACATGTTGCACATGTTTTTTCTTCGTCTTTGAGTATACTAATATATCATCTAGATATACTATGACAAATTGGTTCAAATAACGTTGTAGCACGTTATTCACGAAGATCTGAAATGTGACTGAAGCATTGATTAAGTTGAAAAACATGATCAAATACTTGTAATGTTCTAGTCGAGTGCAAAAGACTGTCTTTCACTCATCTTCTTCTTTAATTTGTATTTGATTGAATGTCTTGAGTATATTGAATTTCGTAAATCACTGTGCACTCTGCAGTTTATTCTGCAGTTCTGCTATGAGCGATAACAAATAGCTGTTTTTAATCATGATGTTATTCAATGTTTTATAATCAACACATAGTCTTAGACTTTCATTCAATTTCAAAACAAACAGAATTAAGTATTCTGCTGATGACTGTGATTTTTTAATGAATTCTTTTCACATGTTCTCTTTCAAATATTGTTGCAAAGCGTTAAGCTTTTCTGTTGACAATGAGTATATGAACTGTTTCGTGAGTTTCTTGTCATCAACGAGCTTAATCTCATGATTTCATGATTGATGTTTAAGTAGTGTCTTCTGATCACTTTCTTTCTCAAACAGAATCTTGTATTTCTGATATTCTTTAAAGATAATAGCGATAGCGAAATTCTTTGAATGATCGCTCTGAATCTCTCTGCTTCATAACATCTGTGCGTCATTGATTTCTCTAAACTCTTCGCGCATTTCTTCGCTCGTCATGATGAATATCTTCACATCTTGTGATGACTTCAATATCAAGTGCAATCGCGTCGTTTCTGTATCTAGAAATGCAATTGTCTCGTTAACTCAATCAATCATTGAATTGATCATACAAAGTCATGATATGTCTAAAACTATATCACTATCTGACTGCTTCGTAACATCTAAACGTAACTTCTTTCAATGTTGTTCAAGTCTCAAATGAATGAGTTGAGTTTCTTGATTTATTAGTTTATTATTGTACTTCATGAGTGTTTCATCGAAGTTTTGCAGATTGTAAGATTCTTTCTTCTTCTGCGTAAATATTTGCGCTTTTTCAGCAAATTCTGAAGATATGTAATTTCTCATGCAGTCGCTGTCTATGAATAGTTGTGCTGCGTGATCATTAACTTTGACTCAGACTCATAACTGCAATAAGTCATTGATGAAGATAAATATGCTTTTGATTTTCGATCTTCAACTAGACTTCTTCAATGATCTGTTGATCAAAGAGTCTTCTAGTTTTTTGAACTAAAAGTTCTTTTCTTCAATACTTGTTTTATGTACTGAAATCAATCTGAGTTGATCTTCTTAAGTGAATATTTCTTTAAATTACACAGATCAAATCTCTCTTTGATGACTTCTGTCATCTGTCTAAGCTCTCTGAATATGTGATTTTCATCAAGAAGTACATATTCTTCTTGCTTGATGAACTTGACTTCTGTGAGTGACTTCTTCATGACTATGTCACAATATTGAATGTCTTTGCGTGATGCAATTGACTCATCTTGCATAGTGTCATAAATAACTTGATGTATATCATTCTTGATCTGTTGCATTCACTGTGAAAAATCTTTCTCTTTTTGCTTAAAGAGAATGTACAATTCATTGTACATGCTTATAAAGCTTGCTTGACTTGTAAGCTTTCTGAAATCTTTCTTTACTTCAAGACAATTCTCTTCTTGCTCAAGAGCATCTTCTGCTGCAATAGTAAATGCTCATAGAGTTTTATTAAGTCAATTTTCTTCTTTGACTGCTTAATGAATAGCTTCTTCAGTGCTGTTCAACCTGTTTGAGTCATATGCTTCGCTGTCGAGAATCTCTGATTTCGCGATCATAGTGAATGAACTTTTGTCACTATTCTCATCATGTGCTTCTGATTGATGATGAGTTGCTGCGTAGAAATGATTCTTTCGTGAGAGTTTCGAGTATCATTCAGAATCTTTCTTATTGCTCAGATGAGTGTGACAGTTGTTTTTATAACATGCTGTTCACGACAACACTTGATACTTGTCTTTCTGATTTTCTTTCGTTGCTGCAAAAGATTTGTCTTGCTTATCATAAGACTTTAACTTGTTCTTGTACTTATTCTGAGTACAATCTTTGAAGTAATGACTCAGCTTTTCACATGTGTAACATGCTTTGCTCTGTTGAACTGTTTTATCGCGAGCGTTCATCAATATCTTTCAAGTTGCATTTAACTTCATAGATTGAGAATCATAGTATGACTATCGTCGTTCTTTCTTGAACTTTCAATTCAATACTACTGACATAGTCGATTTTTTATCTTTTTTCAGACATCTCTTGTACTGTCTGTTATCAATGATCATCACTCTGAATATCATCTTCTGCAGATCAACGAGTTTATCGATTCTAGCAATTTCATTCTTGACTTTCTTTTGCAGTTTCTGATAGAACTGACTGATGAAAGCTGCATCGTTTCATTTTGTATTCATTGCAATATGCTAAAAGCTGATTGAATAAGTCGCTGCGAAGATTTTCTGTTGCAGATTGTACAACTGTCGTTTCACTGTACATTCTTTGTCAATGTCTTCAAATACTCTTCTTAAATGTTTCTTAAATGTTTGAGAGTCACGAAATATCGTGTTGATTTCTTCTTCTCATTTCTCTAATTTCTTCTGCAGGTAATTCGTTAGATAGTGATGAAATCATGTGAATGCATTATCTTTTAGATAAATGAATGCAAAGAGTACTTTGTTCTCAATGAACTTGAACTGAAATGAGTGTCGTTTGATGTATAACTCTATCTGTACAAGGTATGCTTCAAGTTTATCTTGATTGTCGTGATACAAGTTCAATGTTGAGATCTTGATTTTATCTGCGCTGAAGATGCTCACTTCTTGACTGAGCGTGACTCGTTCTGACTGACTAGACATGATTGAAAGAAATGAACGTCTTTGATATCTTGTGAAAAAGTGATGCTCAAAGTGTAATGATTGTTTCTTTAACAACACAAGGTATATACAGAGATCAAACAGTAATCACTATTACTAGACTTGAGGTTTGAAGATAGCTGAGACAATAATATGTATTGACTGCTTACATGAGTTGAGCACGAAGCTTTTATCTAAGAGAACGACCATCGTTATATAAACAAAGAAGATTCGTGTGATCGTCTGAATTGCTGAGTGATCTCGTCAACTCAGACTTTGAATCATAAGAGTCGCTTCATGATTTCAATAATTTCATATAATGAATCATTAGCATGTGATCATGATCTTACTAGCTCAGAGTTCATCATGCTGTGAACTACGTCTTATCTGTCGTAGTTTCTATCTCAACTCGAATCATGTTCTAACACTACTTTTTTGAATGAGATCTTCAATATCAACAAATCTGCATCTTTCTGATAACAACATATCTTTTGAAGTACAATGATTTCTGACTTTCATTTTCTCTTTGACTGTCATGATAAATTAACTGTTGATAGCTTGATGCATTATTTATTTGCATTATTTTCTGAACTTTATTGATCTTGCTTTCAGATAGAGTCTTTAAGTTTGCTCTTGATTTGTTCATGATTCAATTATCTGATGTCATATCATCATGAATTGAGATTCTTAAATCATCATGCAATGTGTCTTTAGACTTTCGTTCTAAATCAAGTCTGTCAGCAATGTGCAACAAGAAATGCATTATCTAAATGCATTATCTGTTTGCTTGCAACAAGTCATAATGTATATCAACTGACAACAATTTGAAAAATTGAGACTATTGAGTTGAGTGAAAGCAAAGTGAAGTACGATGTAAACAAAAGATGATGTGTAAACAAGAAATGATGTGTAAACAAGAGATAATGATTGTTGACTGTGTTTATAGTAAAATTAATATGATGAATGTTTTGATATTAGCACTAATATGATGAATGTGTTGATTGCAGCTCTAAGATGATGAATAAATTTTAACATTCAGCTTTAACTTTAATTTTACTTACATTTCATCTTACATCTATTCTAATTCTAACTTTATTTACACTCAATGTTTATTCTAACTTTAACTTTTTCTATGCTTCACATCTATTCATTGCACTCATTTATTGTGACTAAGTTCATTAGAAAAAGCACTTCAACATCACTATCAGATAAGAAGATTGTTATGCATTATTTATATGCATTATCATTGAGACTAATCAAAATCGTAGAATGTTCAATCTATCAATCAAGTTGCAGTCAATTGTGAGTAGAAATTATGCAATGAGATGAAATGAAGATCAGAAAACTCTTTATATCAAACAAAGTGCAGATCAAGTGACTCTTTATAAACAACTCATTAAATTGAGAAGCATCAGTGTTTATCAGAAAGTTATCAAAGTGAAGCAGATGAAAATGAAGAATAATATGCAAAATACAATCACGAATGATTGAGTGAAAAAGAGTCTACATGATAATGCATTTGAGTAATGCATGTGTTTCAAAAGCTGATTGTATAATAGCTCAATGCTTCAAGATAAATTTGTTGAAGAAGATGAGAGAGAAGAAGACTGTGAAGTGAGCGAAACTTGAAGCAATAGTCATGAAGACGATGTTCAATACTACTTCTACTGTTGATGTATGTACTGTGTTTGATGTGAAAGACAAAACTAACATATGCATTAAACTATTGCACAACAAGATGAACTTGAGAAAAACATGTCAAGATACATGATATTTACTATTGAATTAATTCAGCAACGCATTTTACATCATGAAGAATTGAATGAATTAAAGATGATGAATGATTCAGATGTCATACAAGAATTCAACAAATTCATGAGCGCATTTTCAAATGAAAAAAATGCGATTGATTGAAAGATAGTTAATTCACTAGATTCATCAAATGATGAATCTGACAATATCATTGAGATTGATGATGATGACAAGAAGATGAAATTTAGCAAGAAAGATGATGATGCAGATATGATTAAAAACGAGAACAAGTATGAGAAGAAGTACAAGAAGAAGTACAAGAAGAAGAAGAAGAAGAAGAAGAAGAAGAAGAAGAAGAAGAAGAAGAAGAATGATGAGATAATAGTGATTTCAGATTAGCAGTAGTAAATGAACAAGCATGAATTTTCTTCAATCAATTGCATTATTCTGTTGTATTATCAAACACTCAGATAGATATTAGTAGTACTTTGCTTCATGTCTTGATGAGTTGAGTTGAGAATTTCAAGTTGATACTCAATTTCAACTCTTTAATTCAATTCAATTACTTGAGTTAAATCTTCTGACTCAACTCAAATACTTAAGTTAAGAATTCTGACTTGAATCAAGTCTTGACGAGTTAAAAACTTGACTCGATCTCGATGACTCAACTTGACGCGATCAGTTTATGAAGAAAAGTCATGATAGAAAGTCATGATAGAGAAACATGATAGAGAGCTATGATAGAAAGCTATGATAGAAAAACATGAAGATCATTTGATAAAAAGTCATGAAGAAAAGTCATGAAGAGAAGTCATGATAGAAAGCTATAATAGAGAGTCATGATAGAAAAACATGATAGAGAGCTATGATAAAGAGCTATGATAGAAAGCTATGATAGAAAGTCATGATAAAAAGTCATGATAAAGAGTCATGATAAAATATCTATCTATTTATCTTCATGTCTTGATGAATCAAATCGAAAATTTTGAGTCAATACTTAATTTCAATCTTCTGACTCAACTTGAATACTCAAGTTGAATCTTCTGACTTAATTCAAATACTTAAGTCAAGAATTCTGACTTGAATCAAGTCTTAATGAGTTGAAAACTCAACTCGATCAGTCTAAATAGTAATTAATGACTCATGATCTGATCAAACAGATCATAGACTTGCAGTCGTTCTTTAGCTAGTCAATGTAAACATAGTATGTTCTTCTCATACTAATATAAACAAGATGCTGATCACAATGATTCTAGTATAAACATCATATTTATGTACATCACTCAGTTGAAAGAAATGCAATGTGATGCAACGTGAATTAAATACATCATCATTACTTTGTTGAAGCAAAAAAAGACTTGAAGAGTAGATAAATAAAACATACAGCTAAAGCACTTCTTTCTCGTTAAGCTGAATGATGAAGAAGACATCAAGAAGATGTTAAGAAAACAATAAAAAAGACATCAAGAAGATGATAAAGAAAATAATGATGAAATGACAGTGATGAGATTGATAGTGATGAAAGTGATAATGATGAGAATGATTGACTTTATATCAGTATGAGAACAATAAATATCATCACATTATTTTCTCAACAACATTATTTTATTTACATCACATTTTCTTAATCATTCAGCTTGATTACTTATTATCTCATTTATTAAAGCAAAGTATTCTGACAAGCTGTTTTGTTGTAAATATCATGCATTTGATCAGTATTTTTATCTTATTTCAACATCAACATTTAAATTTGAACTCATTAACACAACTTCATCTTATTAATCAATCTTATTCTCATTTATTTACAACTTGTCACATTACATCTTTGTATTAATATCAACTAAATGTTGAGTTCACTGATGTGTTTATGTAATGCACATCTTACTTGATCAGTCAGAATAGTGAATAACAGCTTATTTTCTTTCTTTATCTTACATTCTTACATTCTTACATTCTCATTTTGTCAAATTATTACTTGTTGTATTACATTTTACTATCAGATTCTAATTATTAAATTCATTAATACATTTTTTAAAATAGTTTTATCATGATCTTATTTTATTTCATCTCATCTCATTTCATCTCATCTTATTTCATTTCATCTCATCTTATTTCATCTCATCTTCACATCTTTACATTTTTACATCTTCACATTTATCAAAATGTCTTGCAAGAAATAAACAGTAAATTTAATGAATTATCATTACATTGATATAAAGTTAACATTCTCATTAGAGAGCATCATTAACATCATCAACAACATAAGTGACATGATTAACAGCAAAATCAACAGCAAAATCAACAGCAAAATCAACAGCAGAATTATCAGCAAAATCATCAGCACAATCATCATCTTTATCATTTATATCATTTAATTTATTTACATCATTTAATTCATCTACATCATTTGTGTTAATTATGTTATTCAAACTCAATCTCACATTCAAAGAAAAGTTGATATGTTTATTAACTTACTTTCATATTGAAATGAAGTTGATATATCAAAACATCATTTGTTTCAATCACATCAATAAAGTTTATTGTTAAGAAAGAAATCACGAAAATAAATTACTTAAACTATTTAAAAACAAAGCACATCATTGACATGATGCTTACGCTTCATTCTGATTATCAAGAACAGATGAGAAGCATTATTAATATAATGTTGATGAGTGAACAAGAAATGATTATCACTATCTTGCAGAAAAATTCAGTCAAGATGAAAGATATACAGAAGAAATTACATAAATTGCAAGTACTTTATGAGTTCAATGAATGTAGAAACAACGAGCTGATGCTTTGAAGAAAGATGAGAAGTTTGACAGAAATGATAGAAAAGCTGATGCATTAATGCGTCACTGCATTGACTGTCAATCAGTGCATGAAGAATCAGCTGAAGAAACTGAAAAAGATAATGAGCAAACTTGAAAAAAAGTTCATGAAGAAGAGAAAATACATTGACAGTTGAGCGAAGAGAATAAGCATGAAGTCAACGACATCATTTGAAAGTCATCTTGTGCTCAACGTTGACATATCATCATCAATGCAAAATCATTGTAAGAAATTTGAAGTAAAAATCTTCATCAAAGAAAAAGCAAAAGTAAAAAGAATCATGACAACAACAACAAAGAACATAGTGAAATGAGTTTATTTTTATTTTTATTTCTTTATTAAGTGCATGCAGTCTATGACTATGATACTATCTAGACGCTGTGTGTATTTTAAATTACATGTAATCTAGTCATAATTGCTGCTGTATATCTTTTCATTGATCAATTACATTGATAGTTTGCGCAAACAAGCGTGTGAACTGTTTATATGATCAAGTGATCACATAAATAACTCAAAATTGTGAAAGCTGATTACTTCAACGTAAGCTTTCAACTTGTCTGAATGATCATTAAGTCAAGCAAACTAAATGAGCTTTGATCTATGTAGATGAAAGCTGATCACTTCAATGTAAGCTTTCAAGTTTGTTGTATGATCACTCAACTGAATGAACTAAATGAGCTTTGATCTATGTATTTGCAACGTATGTAAATCGATCAGAAAATCGAAATTGATCAATTTACTGCGTCACACAGATGTGTATGTGTGCAAAAGCTAAGTCATGTCTTTGCAATAACTGTGTGAATGTCGTATATTAGTTGCAGCGTGTGTGCAAAGACGTTGCTGTCATTCTGTGTATATGAGCAAAGACTATGTCATGTCTTTGCAGTGTATGTGCTTGCAATGCATGTAAATCGATCAGAAAATCGAAAAATCGATCGATTTACTGCATCACGCAAGCGTGTAGATGCGCAAAAGCTGAGTCGTGCCTTCGCAGTATATATGTGTGTGATGTATATGAGTTGCAGCGCATGCGAAAAGACATTGCTGTTGTTCTGTGTATATGAGCAAACATTGTGTTGTGTCTTCACAATGTATGTGATTGCGATGCATGTAAATCGACCTGATAAAGCGAAAAATCGATCGATTTACTGCATCATGCAAGCATGTAAATGTGCAAAAGTTGAATCATGTCTTTGCAATGTATGTGTATGTGATGTATATGAGTTGCAGCATGTGCGCAAAGATGTTGCTGTCGTTTTGTGTATATGAGCAAAGACTGTGTTGTATCTTCATCATGTATGTATTTGCGACGCATGTAAATCGATCAGAAAATCGAAAAATCGATCGATTTACTACGTTGCATCAATGTGTATGTGCGTAAAAGCTGAGTCATGCCTTCGCAGTATATATGTGTATATCATATATGAGTTCAACATGTGAATAAAGCGCTGTTACTGCTTTGTGTGTGATTGCGCTGCGTGTAAATCGATCTGAAAATGCGAAAAATTGATCGATTTACTGCATCACGTCTGTTTGTATGTGCATAAAAGCTGAGTCGTGCCTTTGCAGTATATGTGTGTATGTTGTATATGAGCTCAACATGTGAATAAAGCGCTGTTACTGCTCTGTGTGTGATTGCGTTGCATGTAAATCAATCTGAAAATGCGAAAAATCGATTGATTTACTGCATCACATCTGTCTGTATGTGTGCAAAAGCTGAATCATGTCTTCGCAGTATATATATATATGTTGTATATAAGTTGCAGCATGTATGCAAAGACGTTGCTGTTCTTCTGTGTATGTGCAAGCTTCAATGTGACAATGATCGCTTTGTTATTGCCTCGCTTTTTGACTGTGTGTAAGCTCAATGCATGAGTAAAACGCTGTTACTGCTTTGTCAATGTTGATGAGATTGTTCAGCTCTTTTAACAAGCATAGCTTGCAGAAGATTTGTAGTCAGCATCTTGTACAGATAAATCTTGTTGTCAATTTAGTGAAATGAGTGAAAGAAATTGACATCAACAAGACATTATTGATGCGCAAAAACATAAAAATGATAAAAAGATAATTAAAACTGCTGATATTTTGAATTAAAATAAAGAGCAGCAAAAAAACATTGAAGAAAATCGATTTTTGAATCAAAGAGATATCATTAAATGCATGTCTGCATGAAATCAGTTTTGAAGTAGTGATACATGAGATTAAAATCGAAGAAATGTCTAAAAACATAAAGAAGAAAGAAATAAGAACACTCATCAAGATCAATAAAGACATACATTCAGAAATGATGATTGAGAAGATTGAGTGACTCACAAAGAAGAGTGAGCAGAAGAGATACATCTTGCTGATAATACATATAATCAACGCTGAGATGATAAACAAGCTGATTGATGAAAGAATATGTCATGAAATCAATATAAAGATCACACAGTTCTACGACTTAAGTTGCAGAGTGCATCAATGTTTAAAGTATCAAGAATATGATCACAAGATGTATGAATGCAAAAACAAGCAGAAATGCGTTTACTGCATGCTGAATCATCACTTAAAGCATTGTTTTTACAAACAGACTTGAAACATGTGAAAATATGAAGCATGTTGAGATACACACAGAATCTTTGATTCTCAATGTCATAAACAACAAGCTGAAAAAGAAAGAATAAAGAGAGTCACAAAGCACAGATCTTTATATCATGTTGTATGAAAGCAGAAAGAACTCAAAGCAACAACATCAAAAATATTTACAAAGACATTTATTAATCTGAAATTGCTGATAAACAACGACTTGAAGAGAAAGCAGAAACACTCAATGAATGAAAGTCATCTGCTCAGCGTAATCATCACATCAGAAAACACTATACTGAATCACTTGATCAAGAAGTCAAGATCAAATGAATCAAAATTAATATTAATTATGTTGTTATCAATGTCATCTTTTATTGAGAATCTTACAAGTAAAGCAAATGCTTTGCAGATACTCAAAAGAACATTAAACAGTTTAAAATGTGAATTTTAATGTTTCAGCAAAAGAAGCTTTGAATACTACAGTACAACATTCACAAGTTCAAAAACAAAATGATGATAGCATTATTACATGAGAAAAAAATAAAGAACTATGACATTTTGATTCTTCAAAAACTTTGATAATTTGATGACATTTTCAAAGCATACTGCTCAGCAACTGTTGACTTCATGTTGAAGAATAATGAAGATAGAATCTGTTTCTATATAAACAAGAGAATCAACAACAACATCTGACATTCAACATGATACTTTAAAGATGTAAATACAATTATATTATAAACATTAATAAATGATGCACAGATGATTCAGAAAGTTATATACATTCATGAAGCATACAATTCATCATTCAAAAATCATAAAATCATTCATGAAAAAGAAAATCTTTCAAACATTGAAAAGATGTTGCATATGTCAAAAGAAAGCATTCTTGTAAAAGACTTCAATCTGCATCACTTCACATGAAAAGAATCATTCTACTCAAAATAACATTTATTGTCAAATGAGTTAATTGAAATGATCATAAACATCAATGCATTGCTAACATTATCTCAAGACATAATTACGAGAAATTATTAAGAATCTTAAATGACAATAAATTTAATCTTCATAACAGAAAGCATTTGTCACAATTTTAGCATGTGTTACTCAAAAGATTTTGGAAAAAGAGATGTTAGATCACTTAAATGATGTTGAATAATATTATAAATGATGATAGATGTGAGATTATCAATGATGTTATGAAAGTCTCTTGATACGAATGATACTCAGCGTTCATGAGGTATAAAAATCTCTGAATGATCTCTTTCTTTTCTTTCTTCTTCATGCAACGTCTTATATTTAAAATCTAGTTATTAGAATTTCATTCTGATTTCATTCAGCTCTCAGTTCATGACATTACGTTGCATCAACTACATCATGAATCAATTCAAGAATATCAGCAACACTTTGTTGTCAACATTTCTAGTCTTAATCAACAAACTCATCACTGTCACTCAGTTTTGAACTCACGTCAATAATGCTTTCAAAGCGTGATACACTTTTCTGATCAAACTTCAAACTTGATTCAACGTCATCATCACTTAGTATATCAACTGAGTCTCAGTCTGTTAACAAGAACATGAGCAAACTCAGGTTGAACTTAAGCAGTTTCAGATCAATAATGAAATCTTGTCAGAAATGATTCAAGAACTCAAGAGCATGAGCAGAATCAATATCAAATCAGAGAAATATTCAAATTCAGAACTTTATATCAAAGAGTGAAAGAACAAGTTAAATCAGTTCATCTTCAAGCTGATCAGCAAGCTGAAGTTGAACATGAATCATTATTCAACTTTCAAGTTTCGTCTTCTGTATGAGTACAGTCGCTTATCAAGAAACGCTGTCGCTCAAGCATTGTCACATATGACTGCTCAGCATGACAAGCTAGTCACGATTGAGCAATTAGTTGTCTTGTTAAGACAAGTCTTCGATGATTCAGACAAGCAAGAAATCGCTCAGCGATTCATTTCAGCTTTAAGAATGCGAAATTGCATCTTTATTGAATATCTGTTTGATTTTCAGCAACACATTGATGCAATTGAATATGACGTCGTAACTTGAAAATTCAACCTGAAGAATGAACTATTCAGCGAGCTCAAAGCTCTATTGATTCAGATAAATGTCAGCAGTCTGAACTATGAGCAGTTGATTATCAAATGTCAGCAATTGAATAGTCGATATCACATCACAGTACAGAATCTTTTCAAGTCAAAAGCAGTGATTCACTCTGTCTTTGTGATCTTTACAGTTTTCGCGTATCTCGTCAAATATGCAACACTTTCGACAGACTTAAAAGCTACGATCTCAAGCTTGAGAAACTTCATGAACTTATTGATCATCAACATGAAGAAATGAGACTCACTGACTCTCGAGAAGCATCAGCATTGCATGATCAATCATCTGTGTCTATACTGTGATAAGTCTGAGCATCAGACTGCAATCTGCAATTCAAAGCTCAAGATTCAGTTACAAGTCATCTCATTATTCGTTTTTGCAATCTTTATCAACAATCTCGCTTTCAATACTTCTCTCATCTTGAAAAAAGCCTAGTCTCTGCATACAGTCGCTTGCAAAGACAATTGAACAGTCTGAAAATCTCTGCACTCTCAGTTAGCTCAATTCATCAATTAGAAAAGAAGATGAACAATGATCATCTCATGCTCTCAGATAATCTAGAAAGCAATAAAATCAATGTCAATCTTTCTGTTTTGATTGATATCAACGTCATTAATTATGCATTTATTGATGATTCTTTCGCGCAAAGACACTTTCTGCTCTGTTTTTCTTTGTCTGAAATCTGTATTCTTCAGAAGTTTGATGATCAATCAGTTGTATTCAATTTAATCACTCATTATGCTCTTGTCAAACTTCAAGTTTCAAGCAAGAAGCTTGAAGAAATCTTCTTCTATGTCACTCAACTTTCGCAATTTTCAGTTGTTTTAAATCTGTCTTGATTAAAAAGTCATAAAGCAATTATAAATCTGCGTAATAATCAGCTCATTTTTGAATCTCAAGTCAACTCAGAACTTGTACTTGAAACTCTCTTCAGCATCTTGATCTCAACTGTGTCAATATTAATCTTCTTGACGTTTTTGCTCTTGAAACATCTGAAGATCTACGTTATAGATAATGCTTTGTTTCTGCAACTCGCTAGAAAAAAGAATCATAATCTGTTTGTCATATTCATGAGAGATATCAACAAAGCTCTGAAAATCACGTCTTTCGTTGACTCTGTCACGCTATTGCTCTTTGAATATCACGACTTTCTAGATGTTTTCTCTTACGAATTAATGAACACTTTATCTGAATGACGTTTCTATGATTATAAAATTCAGCTGCAGAAGAGCAAAACTTCTATCTTCAAGTCTTTATATGACATGTTTCAAGATGAGCTTTAAGTACTAAAGAAATATTTGAAGAATAATTTGATCAAAGACTTTATTTAAGTCAGCTTTTTCTTCACGATCTCTTCGATACTCTTTGTTAAAAAATCAAGCGAAGAACTCAGATTTTGCGTGAATTATCAAAGTCTGAACGTCATGACAGTTAAAAATTAATACTCATTATCTCTCATTCAAGAAACTTTAGATCGACTGACTAAGATCAAGTATTACATCAAGTTAGATATCATTGCAGTCTTTAATAAACTGCAAATGACTTATGAAGATGAGTGAAAGATTGCTTTTTGAACACGTTATGACTTATATGAGTACAACGTTTTGCTCTTCAAACTCACAAATGAATCATCATCATTTCAGAACTTCATTAATGACACTTTGCATGACTTCTTGAACGTTTTTTGCATTGCATACATGAATGATATCTTGATCTATAGCAACAGCAAAAAGAAGCATACTCAGCATGTTCATCAAATACTGAAGCGACTTAAAGTCGTTGAACTACAGATAAATATTGAGAAATGCGAATTTTCAATTATCGAGATCAAGTATTTGAGTTTAATAATCATTACTCATGAAATTAAAATGAATTCTGAGAAGATTAATGTTATCATGAATTGAACTGCATCTCAAGACGTCAAAGATGTTTAAAGCTTTCTGAGTTTCATCAACTTTTATAGACGATTTATTAAGAAGTTTTTCAAGCTGATTGACTCATTGACTGTCTTAATCAGAAAAGATCAGTCATTTAATTGAACTCAGAAATGTCAATTTGTCTTTGATTGACTCAAACAGATGTTCATCACTGTCTTTATCTTAATGCACTATAACTCGAACCTACTTGTGACTGTGAAAATTGATGTCTTCGACTATGTTGTGATCAAAGTCATGTCTCAATGAGATGATAATGAGCAGTTAAGATCTGTGATCTATTTCTCTTTCAAAATGCTACTCGCAGAATGCAACTACGAGATTTATGACAAGAAACTTTTAACTATAATCAGAGCTTTTGAGAAATGAAGACTTGAACTGAAAGACACGTTAAATCTTGTTGAGATCATTTTTGATCACAAGAATCTAGAATATTTCATGTCAATTAAGCTGCTTAGTTGAAGACAAATCAGATGATCAGAATTTCTCTCTTGATTTAACTTTAAAATTGTGTATCGTTCGAGTGAATTGAACACTTAAGTCAATGCACTTACATGTCGATCAGAAGATCTTTTCTTGAACGAGAGAAATAGTCATTGAGAACATCAGTGACAGATCATGCTAAAATTAAAAAACCTGAAAATTCAAGTCTTAATCAATGTTCTCGACGATAGTGACTCTGAAGCACTTAAATCAAGTGACTTGAAGAGTGAATCAGTGATTTCTGAGCAGTCTGAATCATCAGAGAAAATGTCTATGAATGAGCTAAAAAAACAACTCTTTGCAGTCTATTTCAATGATGAATGAGTACAGATCATGATAACTGCGTTAAGAGATGATCAACGAAAGCTTAAAGAATTTTCGTTAACGAAATGTACACTGCAAAGTGATTGAGTCTACTATAGAGATAAACTATTGATACTTGAAGATGAGAAACTGCGACTACGTCTGCTTCAGTTAAGTCATGACACGTCTATTGCGAGTCATTCAGAAAGAGTCAAGATCTACGAAATACTCAGTCGTCATTATTACTGACTTGAAATGATCAAGACAGTAGCTCGCTTTGTACGTAATTGTCATTTATGCTCTTGAGTGAAGATCTCTAAAGAAAAATATCAGAGAGCTTTGAAGTCTCTTGATGTACTCAATCATCGCTGAAAAGACATAGTCATGAATTTCATCGTGACAGTATCTGAAAGTAAGAATCTGAACGAAAATTCAATAATTAATATTCTGATAGTCGTGAACAGACTATCTAAACAAGTGCATTATGAGTCTATGAGTGAAATTACAGCTCTAGATACAGCTCGAGTTTTTTATCATGCAATATGAAAACATCATGAATTATCTGATTCAATCATCTTAAATCATGAAACTCAGTTTATCAGTCACTTTTGAGACGAACTTTGTACTTGATTGAAGATTCAAGCTCGATTGTCAACTGCGTTTCACTCAGAAATGAATGATCAAATCGAGAATTTCAACAACGTTTTGAAACAATATCTTCGAGTCTTCGTGTTCTTTATGCAGAACGACTGAGCTGCATGACTGTCATCAGCTGAATTTGTCATCAACAATCACTTCTTTGAAAGCACTCAGTGCATGTTGTTTCTAGCTAACTTCGAACAGCATTCTTGAATGAGGTTGAAATCAAAGAAGACTCAGAAGAACATTATTGAATACTCAAAATGAATACATGTTGATCTGTTTGTTCAGAAAATGAATCAAATCAATGAAATTCTGCGAGAACAAATGATCTTAACTCAAGCATATCAGAAACAATTCGCTAATGTTCATCAACAACACGTCTTCAAGTATGCAATTAATGATATGATTTGATTAGATGCTTGCAATCTGATGATTCATTAACTCAGCAAGAAGTTATTTAATAAATTCAAAAGATCTTTCAGAATCATCAAAATTGTTAGTTCTCATTCTTATCAGCTAAAGTTGCTTAATGACTGATTCTGTTTCAACGTCTTTCATACTTATCTGCTTCATTCTGCGATCAACAACTTCTTACTTGAACAAATATCTTTCGCGTTGTTTTTGATAATCTTCGTCGAAGAAGTGCTTAGCTGAAAGATGAACGAAATATTGAACTCTCAAGTAAAGAACTCTCAGTTAAAGTATTTAATTAAGTGAACTGAAATAGAAGAAAACAGTTGAGTAAAGTTTGCGAATGTGATGAATGTCATTGAAGTCATGAACGTCTATCACGCTTGAAATCTCGATCGTTCAAGTAAGAATTCATGAATTGCTTACGTGCAAGAAAGCAGCGACTCTGAATATGAGTCAGAGAATTAAAAGTCTCGCAGAGACTTTGACTTCAAAAAGAGAAATCTATTGTCACGATTTTAGCATGTGTTACTTGAAAGATGTTGGGAAAAGAGATGTTAAGTCACTTAGATGATGTTGAACAATATTATAAATGATGATAGACGTGAGATTATCAGTGATGTTATGAAGATTTCTCGATACGAATGATACTCAGCGTTCATGAGGTATAAGAATCTCTGAATGATCTCTTTCTTTTCTTTCTTTTTCGTGCAACATCTTGTATTTAAAATTTAGTTATTAGAATTTCATTCTGATTTCATTCAGTTCTCAGTTCGTGACAGCATCACAAACAGATTAATACAATGCAAAATCAATGAAGAAATGAAAAACTTCTCAAATTATTTATCAATACAGACAGTAATAGATTTTAAAGTTTGTAAAAAGTTAGCGCAAAGATTATGTTGCAACTGAAAAACTGTTACAAAGCGTGTTGAGATGAAATAGAGTCTAGTCAATAGACTCTAGAGATTTCGATATATGAACAAGAAACAATGATGTTTCAAATTGAAATATGCTGAAACATTTCATCTATTTGAGTTCTGACAAATCGACTACTTCGTTTCTTTGTTCGCTCTACTATAAATACAGCTTGAAATCGTCTTCTTTCTTCTGTATTCTTAGTTTTCTAGTTAAAGCTACCTCTATTGATCAAACATTCTACTCAGCTATGCACTATCTTGCTGCAGTGTGATTAGATTCTAGGCATGATTTCAACAAAAACAATGAATGAAGAGAAATTTATCAATACTTTGAAAGAACAAATGTCAAAATCATTGTTGAATCAAAAGACAAGACATCAATGCATAAATGAATACACGAAGCAATTGTTGAATGCATTGAAGAAAATCATTGAGATTTTCACTTTTTAAGTGAAATCACATGAAATGATCAAAGCAAAGTGAATGAAGAAGTGTACAAAGATCATCAAGAGCATGCAACAAATGAGAAGAGACTGTTAAATCATTGATGACTGAGTAAAGTATATTCAAGCATGTGATAAGAAAAGCAAGATTATCAGAAAACAGAAGCATAATGAATATCAAGAGATCATGCAAAATGTTGAGCAATTCTCAAGAAAGTTGTTTCAAATCATGAAATAAACAAGAAATGCAGTTGCAGACACACTCACTTAAGCGACAATTTTCTCACTGACGAAGTCAGAGTGCTTTAACATCATCATAACAATGCAGAATAAAGTGAAGATGATGTTTCAAACTCACTTTTCATTATCTTTAAAGATTTTCATGCTGAACACAATAAACTTCAAGTATTCACTCTCAATTAAAAATGACATTTCATTGATGCATTATAAGATTAAGAAAATCATTTACAAAGTGACATCTGACAAGATGTTGAGACACATGAGATATATAAATAGAATAATGCGCAGACTTGTTGATGACACATCAGAATAAATACATTTTTTCTTTGAAAAATGTTTACAGAAGAAAATACAATCAACTCAGTTTAAGAGTGCAGTCACAATAGTGATGCAAAAGTCAAACAAGAAAGATTACTTCAATGCAAAAACATATAAATCAATTGTGTTATTTAACACATTAAGCAAAATATTAAAGTTCATCATGTTTGAACATTTGCAAAATATCATAAAAGTTTGCAACTCAATATTGAATACTTAAATGAAAGTTTACAAGCACAAATCAACAGATACGACTTTGCAACTAATTATAGAAAAGATACATATTATGTGAAGTGATACAAGAAGAAGAGTAGTCTCACTGTTAAATTTGAATAAAGAGAGTGCATTTGACAATGTGATACACAGCAAACTTTTACATGACATGAAGAAGAGAAAAGTTTCTAGACTGTTTCTTGAGTTTGTGAAGAACTTTCTGAAAAATCAATGCATCATGATCACAATTGATGATTACATGACAATAAAATGCAGCATGATGTTAAGTTAACTTCTTTCAATTGTTGAATCATGAAAATGAATTATTTAAACTATCTAAAGACAAAGTACATCATTGACATGATGCTCACGCTTCATTCTGATTATCAAGAGCAGATAAGAAGCGTTGTTGATGTAATATCAATGAATGAACGAGAACATTAACAAATTCTCGAGTGCTAATTAGTCAATCACACGCAGCTAATCATCATGTTGACATCATTGACATCGTTGACAACTGATTAGATCAAAGATTCAATCAAACATCACTTAATTACGTCATTAATCTTGTACTTAGATCTAATAGCTGATAAATTGAATCATTTATCTTTGCGCATAGATAATTAGATGACTAACAGCATCATTAGACAGTTTGACAACATCTTCGTTCTTCGCATTCTACATGCTCGTCTATCTACATGCTCATCACTCTACTCACTACTCTACATGCTCATCACTCTACTCGTCATTCTACATGCTCATCACTCTACTCATCACTCTACATACTCGTCTATCTACTCATTACTCTACATGCTCATCACTCTACTCATCACTCTACATACTCGTCTACCTACTCATCACTTTACATGCTTATCATTCTACATGCTCATCACTCTACTCGTCATTCTACATGCTCATCACTTTACTCATCACTCTACATACTCATCATTCTACTCATCATTCTACATGCTCATCACTTTACTCATCATTCTACATGCTCATCATTCTACTCATCATTCTACATGCTCATCATTTTACTCGTTACTCTACATGCTCATCATTCTACTTATCATTCTATCTACTCGTTAATCTACTCGTTAGTCTACTCATCAGCTTGCTCATCAGCTTGCTCATCAGCTTGCTCGCTTCAAAACATGCTTCATGCAACGTGTTTAAACACACGTCATTCACTTCATGATTTACTTCATGATTTACTTCATAGTCTACTTCATAATATGCTTCATACATGCTTCATACATGCTTCATAGCATATGCTAATTAGCTCAATAGAACGCATTCTTCATGACTCAATATCAAACTTTCTATCAAACTCTTTATCAAATCTTTTATCAAACTCTCTATCAAATGCTTTATCAAATGCTTTATTAAATGCTTTATCAAACTTTCTACATGCTTCAAATTATGAACGCATAACACAAGTCAAACAGTGCTTCAAACAATGCTTTCTACATGACTTGAAAAGTTGAGAACAGTACTGTTATCTTTGTGATTAGTAATCTTCGCTCTCAGTCGAAGATCGACGCTAGAAAATTCAGAGAATTCAAAGTATTTACTTCTTCTCACTTCTTTCTTTCTTCGTAGTTCTACTTTCTAGAACAACAACAATCATATTTCAATAATGCTAACTAGCTCAATAGAATGCACTCTTTATGACTCAATATCAAACTTTCTATCAAATTCTTTACTGAGCTTTCTACTGAGCTTTTTACTGATCTTTCAATTGAGCTTTCTACTGATCTTTCTATCAATCTTTCTACTGAGCTTTCTACTGAGCTTTCTACTGATCTTTCTATCGATCTTTCAATCGAGCTTTTGATCAAGCTTTCTATCAATCTTTTTACTGAGCTTTCTACTGAGCTTTCTACTGAGCTTTCTACTGAGCTTTCTACTGAGCTTTCTACTGAGCTTTCTACTACTAAGCTTTCAATCGAGCTTTCAATTGAGCTTTCTAGTGAGCTTTCTACTGAGCTTTCAATCGAGCTTTCTACTGATCTTTCTAGTGAGCTTTCTACTGATCTTTCTAGTGAGCTTTCTACTGAGCTTTCGATTGAGCTTTCGATTGAGCTTTCTATCAAATGCTTTATCAAACTTTCTACATGTTTCAAATTACTTGTTGATTGAGTGCATAACATGAGTTAAACAGTGCTTTCTACATGACTTCTTTCATGATTCTCTATCAAACAGTCTTCATGATTTTCTATTGAGCACTCTTCATGTTCTTCTATCGAGCACTCTTCATGATTTTCTACCAAACAGCTCTCATGATTTTCTATCAAGCACTCTTCATGACTTTCTTTATGATTTTCTATCGAATACTCTACATAGTCAACAATTCATTCAAATAAATGATTAGATAACTAGTTAGATAATAAATTTATTGATTTAATATCTTGCTTTTGCATGCGCTTGAGCATATAGAATTGAGCATATAGAATCAGAATAATCAGTGTCAGCAGTGTTATTTTGATGATTTATGTCATTTTAATGATTCGTGTCATTTTGATGATTCATGTCATTTTGATAATTGATGTCATTTTGACTATTAGACATGCGTCTGCAGCTAATCACGTCAAAGTGATCTTATAAGAAGAAGAGTTGACCAAAATGATAAATCATCTAATTTACTGCCTAATTACGTGATTAGACACTCGATGAGATTTGTCAATGAAGTGATTATTGTTATCTTGCAGAAGAATTCAGTCAAGACGAAAGATATACAGAAGAAATTATACAAGTTGCAAGTACTTTATAAGTTCAACGAACGTAGAAACAACGAGCTGATGCTCTGAAGAAAGATGAAAAGTTTAACAGAGATGATAGAAAAGCTGACGTGTCAACATGTTGCTGCGTTGACTGTTAATCAATGCATGAAGAATCAGCTGAAGAGATTGAAAAAAATAATGAGCAGACTCAAAAAAGAGTTCGTGAAGAAGAGAAAATACATTGACAGTTGAGCGAAAAGAGTGAGTGTGAAGTCAATGACATCATTTGAAAGTCATCTTGTGTTCAACATTGATATATCATCGTCAATGTAAAATCATTGTAAGAAATTTGAAGTAAAAATCTTCATCAAAAAAGAAAAAGAAGTAAAGAAAATCATGACAACAACAATGAAAAACATAGTGAGATGAGCAAAAGAAATTGATTTCGACAAAACATTGTCAACGCGCAAGAACATAGAAACAATGAAGAGATAATTGAGACTGCTGATATTTCAAGTCAAGATAAAGAGCAGCAAGAAAACATTGAAGAAAAATGATTTTTGAATCAAAGAGATATCATTGAATGCATGTCTGCACAGAGTCAGTTTTGAAGTAATGATACATGAAATTAAAATCAAAGAAATGTCTAAAAACATAAAGAAGAAAGAAATGAGAATACTCATCAAGATCAACAAAAACATACATTCAGAAATAATGATTGAGAAGATTGAGTGACTTACAAAAAAAAGTGAGCAGAAGAGATACATTTTGCTGATGATACATATAATCAGCGCTGAGATGATAAACAAGCTGATTAATGAAAGAATATGTCATGAGATTGACATAAAGATCACACAGTTTTACAACTCAAACTGCAGAGTGCATCAGTGTTTAAAGTATCAAGAATATGATCACAAAATGTATGAATGCAAAAATAAGCAGAAATGCATTTACTACATGCTGAATCATTATTTGAAGCATTGTTTTTACAAACAGACTTGAAACATGTAAAAATGTGAAGTATATCAAAACATACACAGAGTCTTTGACTCTCAATGTCATAAATGACAAGCTGAAAAAGAAAGAATAAAGAAAGTCACAAAGCACAAATCTTTATATCATGTCATATAAGAGCAGAAAGAACTCAAAGCAGCAACATCAAAAACATTTATAAAAACATTTATCAATCTGAAATTGCTGATGAACAACAACTTGAAAAGAAAGCAGAAATGCTCAATGAATGAAAGTCATCTGCTCAGCGCAATCATCACATCAGAAAACACTATACTGAATTACTTGATCAAGAAGTCAAGATCAAATGAATTGAAGTTAATGTTAATCATGTCATTGTCAATGTGATCTTCTGTTGAGAATTCTACAAGTGAAGTAAGTGCTTTGCAAACATTCAAAAGAACATTAAACAGTCTGAAGTATGAACTTTAATATTTCAGCAAAAGAAGCTTTGAATACTACAGTACAATGTTCACAAGTTTAGAAACAAAATGATGATAGTGTTACTACATGAGAAAAAGATGAAAAAACTATGACATTCTGATTCTTCAAGAACTCTGATGATTTGATGACATTTTCAGAGCATACTGCTCAGCAATTGTTGACTTCATGTTGAAGAATAATGAAGATAGAATCTGTTTCTACATAAACAAGAGAATTGACAGCAACATCTGATACTCAACATGACACTTCAAAGACATAGATACAATTATGTTATAAACATTAACAGATGATGCACAGATGATTCAGAAAGTTATACATATTCATGAAGCATACAATTCATCACTCAGAAATCATGAGATCATTCATGAAAAAGAAAATCTTTCAAACATTGAAAAGATGCTATACATGTTAAAAGAAAGCATTCTTGTAGAAGACTTCAATCTGCATCATTTCATATGAAAAGAATCATTCTACTCAAGATAACATTTATTGTCAAAAGAGTTAATTAAAATGATCATAAACATTAATGCATCACTAACATTATTTCAAGATACAATTATGAAAGATTATCAAGAATCTTAAACAACAATAAATTTGATTTTCACAATCGATGACATTATGAATCAATTAATATGATGTAAAATCAACAAAGAAATGAAAAACTTTTCAGATCATTTATTGATACAGACAATTATAAATTTCAGAGTCTGCAAAAAGTCAGTGTGAAAATTGCATTGCAACTGAAAGACAATGAATGAAGAGAAGTTCATCAATATTTTAAAAGAACAAATGTCAAAATCACTGTTGAATCATGAGATGAAACATTGATGTATAAATGAGTACATCAAGCAATTGCTGAATGCATTGAAGAAAATCATCAAGATTTTCACTTTCTGAGCGAAATTATATGAAATGATCAAAGCAGAATGAACGAAAAAGTGTATGAAAATCATCAAAAGCATACAATGAATGAGAATAAGTTGTTGAATCATCAACAACTGAGCAGAGTACATTTAAGCATGTGATAAGAAGAGCAAAATCATCAGAAAACAGAAATGCAGTGAATATTGAAAGATCATGCAGAACGTTGAACAATTCTCAAGAGAACTGTTCAAAACTGCAAAATGAGCAAGAAATGCAATTGCAAATACACTGATTCAAGCGACAATTCTCTCTTTGATCAAGTCAGAATGCTTTAACATCATCACAACAATGCAAAATAAAGTGAAGATGATGTTTTAAACTCACTTTTTATCATCTTCAGAGATTCTCATGCTGAATACAATAAACTTCAAGTATTCATTCTTGATTGAAAATGATGTTTCACTGATGCATTGTAAAATTAAAAAAGTTATTTACAAAGCAACATCTGACAAAACATCAAGATACATAAGATATATAAATAAAATAATGTGCAGACTCGTTGACAACACATCAGAACAAATACACTCTTTCTTTGAAAGATGTTTACAGAAAAGAATACAGTCAACTCAGTTCAAGAGTGCAATCACAATAGTGATGTGAAAGTCAGACAAGAAAAACTACTTCAATGCAAAGATATATCAATCAATTGTGTTATTCAATACATTAAGCAAAATACTGAAGTTCATTGTATTTGAATGTTTGTGAAATGTTGTAAAAGCTTGTGATTCAATATTAAATATTCAGATGAGAGTTTGCAAGCACAAATCAACAGATACAACTTTGCAACTAATTATAGAAAAGATACATACTATGTAAAGTGACATGAAAAAAAGAGTAATCTCACTGCTGAGTCTGAATGAGAAAAGTGCATTTAACAATGTGATGCACAGCAAACTTTTACATGACATGAAGAAGAGAAAAGTTTCTAGACTGCTTCTCAAGTTTGTGAAGAACTTTCTAAGAAATTAATGCATCATGATCACAATTGATGATTACATGATGATGAAACGCAGCATGAACATTGATATATTACAAAACTCTTTGCTATCATTGATATTATATCTGTTCTACAATGCAAACTTGTTAAAAGCATGTGATAACATCAAGTTGAGAACTAACTTTACAAACTTTGTGAATGATATCAATATCTTGATATACAAAGAGTTTATGAAATGCAATTGCAAAGTTCTTAGCGAGATCTATGATAGATGTGAACAGTGATTAAAAATGCATGACATCAAATTCTTGATAACAAAGCATAAGCTGATTCACTTTATAAGAACTTTTAAATGATTCAATATGAAAGTTGATGTAAAGCTGATGAAACATCAGATTAACTCAAAATCAGATATCAGAGACTTGAGAGTTCAATTGAACTTTAAGTTGAGATGAGTGATTCACATGCATCACGTCAAAGCAAAACTAATGATTAAACAAAAAATCATGCAGACAATCATTGAGTTTACTTGAAATTCATCAATGACGATGAATAAGCAAATATACTTCGTGATGACGCGTTCTCTGCTTAGTCATGAAGTCATCATATGATATACATCACAAAGAGTGAAAGATCATTGAAAGAGTTTGAACATTAAGCTGAAATCAGTGCAAGAAAGAGCATTGCAACAGATCATTGATGTTTATCATGCAACATTAACAGAGATTCTACAGATGAAAATAAACATGATGTTGATAAATATTCACTTATGAAAGCTAATACAAAAATCAATAATAAACATGAACTCTTGAAAATCAGATGAAGTTATTGAAATGACAATGTGTTCAATTCATAACAACTTAACATTCAAAAAAGATTGAAAATCAAAGTTGCATAAAATATTTCTACAGCTGAAGCAAAAGTGAATGAAAGAAATATTCAAGCAAATGAAGATGAATCAAAGTCATTTTTATACAGTGACTCTTTGATCAGAATCATTAAAGATAGTTATAGTTGCAAACAAGAAAATGTTAATAAAATAACATAATTTTGATACATTTGCATTAAAGCAAAGAGTTTACTTAAATGATAACAACAGCAAAGATGATGTTACAGCAATTGCAATGAAAATGAACTGAAAGTTAAATAAAAGATTGAGAGAATCGACTTCAGTCATCACTCATCATGATAAGCTGAAAGAATTAGTTGTAAGAACAAAACATCTTGCAAACATAGTGACAGTAAATCAAGAGTATCATGAAAAGATATACAAGATATACAGTAACAGTCAGATTTCTTTGAAAACAGTGAAAGTCATGACATCAACAAAAAATCAGACATGTTTGTGATGAGTTTAAACTGCACATGAGAATATTCAATTTTAAGAAGTTATGCTGAAGTTACATTGAGTGACAAAACATGCAGAAGTGCTCAAAAATGAAGCAGCAGACAAAATGATTAATGATGCATATGAATTGTCTTTATTGCTGATCAAGCATCAGTGCATTGAAATGATGATGTGATTGATTCTCATACAGAAATAGATCAGATAAACATGAAGAGTAGTTTGAAGAAAGAGATTCAACGCAGCTCATTTTCAATATTTAACATCAGAAATAATTCATCAGCATCTGCATTTACATAAAGATCATGCAAAGTTTCACAGCGCATTATTGATGCAACTATGCATAAGAAAAATTGACTTCAATCAATTTCTACATGAGAGATGAGTACTTGATGTTGCTATGATGATATGCAAGTGCAACAGAGATCAAATGTCAATCAAGCACATTTTATTAACATATTTTAAATGAAAGATAAAATGAAAGATGATGCAATATGAAGAGAACATCACGAACTTAAGAAAGTTTCTAGAAATCATGAGTATGATAACAGCAATCATTCAAATAATATTCTCAACAAGCATATTGAAACAATTTCAGACTGTGACATCATTAAAGAATTAAATGAAAGAGAGAAAAAGTAGAAAAAGAACAAGCTCATAAAGTTCTTGCATTGAAAACAGTTACAGTATAAAATGCAGAGAAAAGCAATAGTAAATACAAAAAGAGCGTTACGCTAGCGTAATGCTCGCTACATTATATAAAATCTTGCATAGATTCATAATGAGTGTTGAATCAAGTAAAAATAAATAAAAATCACATTAATAAAGTCAAAAGAATTATCAATGTTGCATACATTTGTAAAATTCAGAAATTAACTGATATGACTATTGAACTATCTTCATATTAATATGAAGTTAATGTGCTTTATAGACAAAAACTTAAACATTCACTCATTTAAAAAAGATAAATTTATTTGATGAGTCAGATGAAATCTTTATCAACTGCATCATGAACGAAGCAAAGCTTGCAGTTTATATAAACTTTAAAAACAAGAAAAATTTTCACATGTTTTAATTTAACTACTCAGTGATTGAGTCTTGAAAGTTATACAAGAACATAAGTGTTAAAGCTAGAATTACATTAATAGTCAAGAATACTCAGAAAGTGATCATGAAGCAAAAAGAATATTCATTAAAATCATTGATAACAATTTGAAAGAAGATAAAACTTCTTTCATTATAAAATATGCTTAAGCAAGTTGAACTTGCACAAATTCTAGTCAATCTCTTTTTATACATGTATAAAAGTATGAAAATAGTGAATCTTAAAATAAATGAAGCAAAACAATAACAGAAAATGATCATTTTCAAGCTTGCAGCAATTTGAGATCAGAAAATTTCTGTCTTTAATCTTCAGAATGTCTTGAAAATCTTACATTTAAAACTCTTTAAAGAGAAGCATTTCTTGAAAATCATTAATAAAATACATAGTCTTTTTCAATCTTTATCAAGTTTGTTTTCATCATTACAATTCATATTTGCATTTGAATCAAAAATAGTCAATTCATATTCTTTAAAGATGATATTGAAAATTCACAAATTGAATTGAATGTGTGATTCAAATCACTTCAAGTCACAGAATAATAATAATTAATCTTTCATTATATCTCTTGCTATATTTGCAATGTTTTTCATACTAGTATGAAACAAGAATTGAATCACAAAATATATGAAAGAGCTGAATGAGTATATCAATGAGTATATTGATGTGAATCTTTTTACAATGTTGAAGAACTGCATTTCAAATATCGATTCTCATCACTATGTTAATGATGAGCAGTGAAGAAATGAGATTCATTGACAGCTGATACTCTCAGTCTTAAGACTAAACTTTTCTAGTATTTTGTTTCAATATGTTAATAATATGAAAAAGATTCTTTCGAAAAATTTAACTATGCTCTGAACAGTCATACTTGATTGACTGAAGAGATTATCTGCAGAAATCAAGATTGCATTTGTCTATACTTTAAAAATGATGAGCATGAATGACTATCTCTTTGAGTACGAAGATGCTTCATTAGCAATTGCAAAGATTATTAAAGTAAATATCATTGAAAACATTGTCTTTAAGAAGCAGAATTCTCATATTAATATGAAGAATGCATTGACTGATTTAATCATGATAAAGATTATGTTAAATAATATTGCAAAAGCTCAGAAAGAATGACTGAAAAGACAGAAGATCATGCTTTCTTTGAATGAATCAAAACAAATCATCTTTGAAACATCATAAGATGTTTACATCAAGAATTTTATTCATTTTCAGAAAATATATTTGAATATTAACATCAGAAATTCAGCAGAACTTCTTCGCTGACAATGAGCAATGATTGACATTATATGTGTCAATCAACTCAAATCAATCAACGTAACTCAGAAACTGAAGCATGTCACTTCAGCTCAGATTCAGACTTTCAAAAATGTTGAAAGAAAAAAGCATCAAGTTGATATGACTGTCAATGTATGTATTTATCTCAAGAACTTTTCTCATATTAATATGAAGACTGATCTTTTATATTAGCTAGCAAAAATTGAGAACATTAAAAAGTATTTTAATGTTCAAGCTGCTTTCATGAAAAACAAAATGCAAGTCGATCTTATGATAAAATTCTGTAAGAAACTTCTTGAAATGATCATTACATCAAAACATGATAGCAAGAAATTGCTCGACAAGAGCATATGCACATTGATCAAATTCAAGTTCAAATTTCTTGATTCACAGATCATTAATATCATCTTCATGCTACAGCAAATTCTTGACTTTATTTCATTATCTTTCAAAGTCAAAAATTATTCTTTTAATGATTAAATTACAAATCAGTTTGCAATAAAAGAGTCTCAAATTTTTGAAACACTCATCTATAACATTATGAAATTGAAAAAAATCTTTACAGCATATCTTTTTCTAATTCTTGTGAACAACTAATTTCATATAAATATGAAGAAGTACAAGTCAATCTTACTGTTATATTCATTCAAGATAGTCTTGAATCAATGATGTCAAATGAGAGAAAAGTTCTTTTCTAATTTACATATCATGATTGTCTATGAAGATAAGTCATCAGAAGAGTCTTTTCAATCAAAGCTAAACTGAGTTTTCAGCATGACAGTAAGAAACAATTCATACAACTTCATCACATGATTTTCAAAGATCAAATACATATGAAATCAAATTAATCATAAGACTTTCAAAACTGTTCTTTTAATTAATTATGATATTTGACATAATTGCATTTTAAAGTTGAAGATAAAAGTGATTAGAAATAAAGAAGAAGCAAAGATAAAGAATATTATTTATGTGTCAAACTGAACTGACAGATTTTCTCTTGTTCTGATGAATGAAGAACATCATTTACGAAATTCTGATATCAAGACACATCTTTCTGTCAATCTGCTTAGCTGTGAGTATCATTGATTTCTCACAGTTACATCATTCATTAACAATCTGTTGATTAGTAAATCTTCATATCAATATGAAGCTTTGCTCATATATATTTCAGAACATCAGAGAATTACTTATTATTTTGTGAGCAAGAATTGAAATAGAAATTTTTAAAAAGAATTTAAATGAGAAATTTCTATCAACAATATTAATGAAAGAACTGACAAAGCTTTCTGAAGTGAACAACATAAATGACAAAGTACTACGTCTTTGTATATTACATTCAATCATGTAAGTCACAGTCTGATTATGACATCATAATACTGATGTAGAAACTTAGTGTGAAGCGCATTATCATCAATGAGCATCTTGATATCATGCAAAACTATTTTTCATATATTGACAATCTGATTTCAATACATCACTTTACTGCATTCATTCTAATTCAAAACAAGCAAAAAGCTAAAATTTTCTTGATCTTAATGATGTCATCACATGTCATTAAAACTGTGAACATGAAATATGCTTAAGATGAGAAGTCAGAAATGCAATGATATCATTAAGCTGTAATCAGATGAGTTGATTTCATATTAATATAAACTCAAATTAATACAGATTACTCAAGATTTCTCTCAACAGTTCTTAAGAACTGACTATTAAGAATTACAGAACAAGATTTGATTAATTAAGTAAAAGTCAAAAGAAAGTTCTTTTCATCTGTTGCTGATTTATTTTAACAGTTATGTATCAAGTTTGCATCAACTCAATTAAGCAAACTAAACTTAATTATGTGAATGTTTAAACTATCAATGAATGTGAAGAACATGACTCAGTTCAATTCATTTGAATTCAATGTTAAATGACTTATTTCACATATTCTCAAATCTGATGACAGTTAATTTATCATCAAAATGAAGAAAATTAAGTATTTAACTTATGAATCATCAATGTTTTTTTTTTAATTCTTACTTGATTCAACATTTATTATGAATCTATGCAAGATTCTATATACTGTAGCGAGCGCTGCGCTAGCACAGCGCTCTTTTCACATCAAAATCGCTTCTTTCTGCACTTTATACTATAACTGTTTTCAATGCAAGAACTTTATGAGTCTGTTTCTTTTTTATTTCTTCTTTCTTTCATCTAACTCTTCAATGACATTACAGCTTGAAATTGATTCAATATGCTTGTTGAAAGTATCATTTGAATGATCATTGTTACTGCGTTTATGATTTCTAAAAGCTTTCTCAAGTTCATGATGTTCTCTTCTCATTGCATTGCTTTTTGTTTTACTTTTCATCTGAGACATGTTAATAAAACATGCTTGATTGACATTTAATCTTTGTTATACTTACACGTCATCATAGCAACATTAAGTACTCATCTCTCATGTAAAAATTGATTGAAGTCAATTTTTTTCATGTGTAGTTGCATCAATAATGTGCTGTAAGACTTTGCATGACTTTTGTGTAGTTGCAAATATCGATGTGTCATCTCTGATGTCAAATATTGAAAATGAGCTATGTTGAATTTCTCTTTTCAAACTATTCTTCATGTTTATCTGATTTATTTCTGTATGAGCATCAATCTTGTTATCACTTCAATGCATTAATACTTAATCAGCAATAGAAACAAATCATATGCATTGTCAATCATTTTGTTTATCACTTCATTTTCAAGTATTTCTGCATGTTTTGTCACTCAATGTAACTTCAGCAAGACTTCTTAAGATCAAATGCTTTCATGTGCAATCTGAACTTATTGCAGACGTGTTTGATCTTTTGTTGATATCATAGCTTTCACTGTTTTCAGAGAAGTCTGATTATCACTGTATACTTTGTATATTTTTTCATGACACTTTTGATTTTCTGTTGCTACATCTGCAAGATGTTTTGCTCTTGCAATCAATTCTTTCAGTTCTTCATGATGAGTGATGACTAAAGTTGATTTCTTCAGTCTCTTATTTAACTTTCAGTTAGTTCTCATTGTAATCATTGTAACATTTTCTCTATTGTTGCTATCATTTGAGTAAACTTTTTGCTTCAATGTGAATGTATCAAGATAATGTTGACTTATTGACATTTTCTTGTTTGCAACTATAACTATTCTTGATGACTCTGATCAGAGAGTCATCATGTGTCAGAATTGTGTCTAGATGAGTCAATCAGCGAAAGTCAGAATTGAATAGTGCTTGATCTTTAGAGATAGCTATAACTGAATATTAAGAATATAGAAGAAGATGAGTACAAAAGCTTCTATTTAAGTAATATTCAAAGACTGTGCTAAGCTTGAAGAGAATGTGTTTGTGACATGAGTAGAATGTGATGTAGAAAGAAAGATGATGTTGATGAAAGAAAATAGAGACTGAGTCAGATCTGAGCTAGAGACACTGACTAGCTTTATTCAATCTTGATACATTCATAACATTATCTCTCTCTTCGAAAATTCATGTTTGCATAAATGTCACTCGTTTGCTTGCTTTCTTATTGAGTTATTTCGATACTAGCGTGACTTTCTTGAGTATAACGCATGAAATTCGTTCAAAACTTTCTTGAAGTCATCGAATTCATCTTTATTGACATAGTATCATTCATTGTTTCTATCTAGATCTTTTCATTTGATCTTGTACTGTATTCGACCTCAATAACGTCTGAAGTTCAGAATGTCATCTATCTTTCAGTGTTCATCGTTGTTGTCATCAATGATGATGAGTCTGAGAGATTCTGCATGCTGTTCTGATAGAGAGTCTTCTGAATACAATCGCAGTAGCTTCAAGCTGAACATCAAATGCAGATGCTTCATGCTGACTGATAAATGAAGATGATAGAAGATTCTCACTTTGACAGTGATCTGATATGATTCTAGTTGTTTGTCTTTCAAATCTTTGCAGAGTCTCGTTGTCTTGACGTTTCTGAAAGATAGTCAAACTCAGTCATCTACTTCATAGATGACGTTTCGTCTATG
>JAABUK010001605.1_pt1 | contig 42609 bp, 43 predicted proteins | sample 5559141 | NCBI WGS metagenome assembly JAABUK01 (sample SAMN10711869, study PRJNA513367) | rock metagenome | isolation source: Antarctica rocks | place: Antarctica: Victoria Land, Pudding Butte nord | collected 2016-01-03 | reverse complement strand
TAGATACTGCCGTAGGGTTGATGTGTTCCATTGCTTTGTGTGGGGGCAAAAGGAGGGGGGCGCACGGAGGGGAGGGGAGGGGCAAGGGAGGGGGGTGTACGCCTTTCAGCAATGGTAATGGGACCCTTCCCTGAGGCGGCAACATGCCTTCTGTTCTCAGTGTTCTGCGATAAGCGCTGGCCAGATCAACAGCGTAGCAGGGCATTTGCGGCCAAGGGCAGTAACAAGCACAGGGCTGTTGCGGCCACAGGGCTGCCACATCTTTCAGAGGCAGACCTTGGTTTTGTGGCAAGCCCCTGAAGCCTCATCAAGACTTGGCTTCAGCAGTGTAGCTTGGTACTGACACTACAAAAAATATAGCTGCAGGGACAAAACCATCTCATAGCACTATACAGCCACCCGTGCTACCAACACTGTATCAACCAGATAGAAGATCACTGTTACACATCCCTGTTACACACACTCAACGGTCACACACAAGATACAGCTGTCACACATAAACAACTATTGAGTATGAGTCTGAGGACTCACTCAGTTGTTTCATTGAGCGCCTTATACTCTAGGGTGTGAAGCTGTTATGACTCATCAGACACCTTGTACTGCCAGCACAGGTGTGACACCTCAACACATTGGTAGCAAGCTGTTCATGACTCATCAGACACCTTGCATTGCCAGCACAGGTGTGACATCTCAAGACATTGGTAACAAGATGTGATCTGCCGACCTGTTTGAGGTAGTCCTTGGCCTTGTGGTGAGCATCTGAGGACTCACTGAGGCCCTGCTGCAGTGTGGCATGCCACTGGTGCAGCTCCTCCTGAGGCATGGCAGCGTACTGGGCTGCCAAGCTGTTCTCCACTTCAGCAATGATGCTTTGCCTGCAGACCAACAGAACAGCTTAGCGTTATTTCTCATTGGTTCTCGACGTCAGGGTAGTGCAAAACCCTAACATTTTTCAAACTTTGACTGTTGTCATGGCATTGTAAAGGTGGGTCAAGACTCATCATATTGCTGATGCAGCTGCTCCTTGTGGATTGCTGAGACGCCAAGCTGTTCTCCACCTCAGCAATGATGCTCTGCCTGCAGACCAACATAGTGTCATGAATCTGTAGCAGCCCAGTGGGTGGGTCAAGTCTCAGTGCAATGCACAGCTGATGCAGCCGCTCCTTGTGCATTGCCAGGCTGCCAAGCTATTCTCCACTTCAGCAATGATGCATTGCCTGCAGACCAACATAATGCCATGACATGATAGCAGCCCAGTAGGGTGGGTCAAGTATGACTGCATTGCATAGCTGCATATTGCTGATGCAGCTGCTGATGTTGGATGACCAGGCTGCCAAGCTGTTCTCAGCATCAGCAGTGATGGGTTGCCTGCAAGCTAACATAACATGAATGATGCTTTGCCTGCGAGTCACCATGACAGCATGTAACAGCCACAATGCAGGCTAAGTGCAACACATAGCAGCACAGCACTGGTGCAGCTCCTATTGAGGCAGAACATGACTCTGAGCTGCTTGACTGTCGTCCAGCCATTCTTTGCATGCCAGCAGACATGGGATTTGGCCAAATGCGGTATTGTGAATCAGCTGTGATGATGGCAGTGCTAGCAACGCATGCTGCATGTGCGAGTAGATAGGTGCATTCTGGGCTGCTAGTTGTGCCTCTATCTTGGAAAAAAAGTGCTCCACTCAGTGAAGTGACATGATCCAGGGGAAGCCTGGCAATTCTTTTGTGACAAAGTCAGTAGGTGCATGAGGAAAACACAGTGTCATAAGGCTAAGCATGGGAGATACAAATTCTGATTTTGAGTTGACCGCATTTATGCTCTCAACAGATTTATACAGTTGCTGCAAGTTTGAACGCCTGATGTTGATGCCTGACAGGGTGCATGTGAGCATTATACACTGAGCTGCCGTGGTGCTGAATAACATACTTGACACATGGGTCGTGGACATACATCTAGGACCAACTTTGAATGAGAAAAGTAAGTGCAAGCAAGACTGCCATGTCACGATGCAAAGTCTGCATTAGTCAAGACGCAAATGCATGTTGGAAAAGGCTACAAATCATGCAGCAGTCAATCAAGCTCTTGCAGCTACAGAACGGAATGGCTGTAGAGTGCACCTGCTGGCGCCCATCTTGTCAGCAGAGTTGGGGTCCTCTCCTTGCAAGCTGCCAGCATGGTGAAGCTCTGCCAGCTCATTGGACAATGAGTACTCTGCAGAAGCAAATAGCTTGCTCTGTACAGTCAGCCAGCAAGTACATTTCCTATGTGTGGTGATATGCTCTCTGCTTGTTGCAGATGGTGCAAGACCAGCATACCCACAAAGGTTCCAGCAGGCTGCTATTCAGCATTATGCAGGTATGCACCATGCTGGCAGTGTTGCAAGAGCGTGTTGGCGGACACAAGCCGTGACGCTGTTGTAAGGATTGCAAGACTCGTGGTTTGGTGTCGTACCATGGCCATGGTTCCCTGATCCAAAGTCAGCAAAGGTTGGATGTTGTGCAGCCTGCATGCCATCAGACGCAAGTGAGCAGCTTGTGTTTTGGGTTACGACAAGGAAGGTGGCAGATGATGGCAAACACAGCTTGCCTGTAAGCCCTGCTGAGGCTGCCCAGGCACCTGCATGCTGTCCATGTTGCCACACGTCGGCAGAAAACGTATATTTAGCGGAAAAGGCCCGGCGTGCTCCTAGGGAGACTGATCTGACCTAACGACCGGGAACTGCAGTCCTGCAAGGGCAAAACAGCCTAAGTACTGTGTTGGCGTGGTCACATTGCATACTGTTGCAAGAAGCTTTTAGCCACTCTGCAAGTAGTGTTGGATATTCTGCGTTTAGCCCAACACGCAGACTTTGACCGTCGGCATGCCCGAGAATACGGACAAAGCAAAGCACATTGCTGCCAAAGGAGGGAGACTGGCAAACGCAAGACACCGCACTGACTTTCGCGCGGCTGCTTACCCTCAAAGATCAACCAGGTTATGGCTCAGTAGCTTCCAAAATTCCTACAGGCTTTAGCTCGTTTTCACGCGAAGCTTACGGACAGGAGCTCGAGGAAGGCCAAGAGGCAGCTTTTCAAGCTGTCTGCAGCTCACTTGTACTGCCCCGAAGTCACCAAGCTTGTTTGGTTGCGCGGAACTTTCTCAGCTGTCGCAACAGAAGTTGACGTTCGATTGGAACGATTGCCGCAGTGTTTCTGGCAAAACGCTGGAAAGCAAAGCAAGCCCAGGCGACAGCTGTTCGCTTCCCAGGGACAGACGGCCTAGCTGCGCTTGTTCAGAATCCCAGCTCAAAATCCCAAGCGTAAAATGAAAGACGATCTAGGTATGACGTCGTATCATAGCGTTTAAGCAAAGCTTGCTTGTTCCAGTCAACTTGTTGCACGCTGGGAGTCACCATGTCAGCAAACTTGGCTGTTTGATCTCATGCAGTTGCCATGATTGTCAGGGTCGTTTGTGAGTTTGTTGCACAGTGCTATTTGTATACGCATGCCACTTGTCGTCAACGTGTAGCTTTGCGCAGCTTTTCCTTGTCTTACCCAGGAGCAATCGGTATCAGCTCCGACTTTTTCTAAAACACATTGTTGCCCAGGGAATGGAATGCAGTGCGAACACGCAAGCACACACATACAACTTGATAGCGTGTTGTAAAAGCCCGTCCCCGTTCTTTCGACGCTGTACGGCTTCGCAGGTGCTGTAGATTGCGGTCACTGCAGCACCGCTTTTTGATGTGTGAGCCGGCCCTGAGTGACATTTTCGGCTCCTCTAGGTTGCTCTAATAAGCTGGTGAAGGTGTAGGACAGTTGATCCCAAGTAAGCTCTGTCAAATGTGAACAGTGGGAGGCTCCCACTGTTCACATTTGCTTGCACATCACACGAGCGCACAATCAAACCTCAGCATAGGCTAGGCGAATGTGACTGCTGTCTCTCTGTGCTCAAAGTACATCGACAGATTACACATGCTCTTGACGTCCCTGCTGCTGCTGCTACTACTGCAGGTCATGGCGATGAGAAAGTTCAAGTACATGTTGTGTCACTGACAACGCAACAGCATGGTCTGGCCATGCTCCATGCTTTCTGTTCAGTCCTACTGGTAACAAGGAAGAGCTGAAAACAGCAGTGCATGCCTACGCAGACCTCTAGGGGCATGCTACTTTGTTTCTGCAAGACAACAGGGGTGATTTTGTGGTCTGGGATGCTCCCATACCACTGCCTACATTTCGGTACTATTCGTGTCAAAGTCAAAGTCAATGTGGCAAAAGACTCAGCAGGTGACTAGTCCACATTGGCATCAATGTGAGCTTGGCACAAGAGGTATACAATCTTGAGTATTGCACTGCTTAGGTGTTTTGTACTCCCAGCTAGATTTGCTTCTTTGCAAGAATGTCACGCATGCATTTTTAAAGTCGGTCTGCTGCTGGAAGCATGGTGGTCATCAAAATTGACTTCATTCATGAGCTTTCTTTAGCAAGTAATAGGTACCTTGTGGTGTCGCTTGCTTGTGTTCCTCCCTCAATGTGGCATTCTACACATAAGTGCTGGTGCAGAGGAGAAAGTAGATGCCATTCTACAAGCACTGAATTCAATGGAGTCATCACTCAGGGCTTCAAAATCAGCACCGTTTGTCTATACCCCCGGTAATGCTTCAAGTACGCAAGATCAAGAGTTCAAGCTGGAGTTAATCAAGGTAAGTAGCAGCTGCATTGATGCACGTGGAATCTCAGATGCAGATGTGGCAATGTCCCATATCTACAGAGAATCTTTATGCACGCAAATCAAGAAACCTCTTCTGATGGGAACAAACCCTGCAAGACTTGCAAGTGCATGCTGCTGGATGTGTCATTGCCAACAGGCTATGTCACAGGCTTGCATCTCTTCAAATTCAAATGGCACATGGCGGTTCAAGAGGTGTTGGGCTTCAGCAATATCAACGATGTCAAGAATGGTCTCTTGCTTGCAAAGTGAGTGACCACATTGCCACCACGCTGAATCGTATCTTCGTTTTGTCTCGCCATATCCTTCATTGTCAATTTCTGATGTACAGGCCCGTTGCGGAAGCTTTTGATGCTGGATTCTTGTGTTTCATTCTTGGCCCAGATGGTGAACACTGTCTGCACTTGTTGGACAAAAGGCTCAGCAATGTCAAGCTGACTGACATGGAATCCTACCCACTTGGCTGAAGCCATATGGCAAAGAATAGATGGCCAAAGATGACACACAAGTGAGTTTTGCATCTGGCCAAGAAAACATGGCCAAAGATGGAACACAACAAGACTGTATGAGGGGATGTTACACAGTGAGTTTACGGTTTGTAACGTCATTCGCACTGTGTAATGGGCATGTAATGACGGTCGGGCAAAAAACAATTATTTATTTGATCGACCAACATTAAAATGACTACGGTATATTGTAGTGTACAGCGCCAACTTTACCTTAAAGGTTGAAAGTTTTGAATTTCAAACGTAACTCTATAAAAAAAACAAAAAAGATGTTTGTGTGTTGGACGACTGCATCGTGGTCACTTTGCTCCTTGCCAGCTTGGAGTCCAACCCGTGGACCTTGGGACTGACAGCTGGGAGGTCGCACATGTTGTAAAATGCTTTGACTTGCCGGTTCATCTTCTTGTCAACCTGCATCAGTTTGGGCTTGCTGCCACTGCACCCGGTGCCGGTGTCGCGCAAGTGCGGAACGCCTATGGTTTTGATAAGCTTGCTTGCGTCTGGAGCCATGTCAAGCGACAGCAAGCTTCATGAGCTCGAAAATTGGATGCACAACAACGGGATCGTATGGAACCCGTCTACAGTGACTCTGTGCGGCGGCACAAACGGTGAAGTGGACTTTGCAGTAGCTGCAGCTCGGGATGTCGCCGAGCACGACACATTGTGCAAGATTCCAAAGGAGGCAGTGCTTTCAGTCCGCAACAGCGCTATCGCCGACTTGATCGAGGAGGAGCAGCTCGGCGGAGGCTTGGGCCTCATCCTGTGCATCATGTACGAAGTCAGTATCGGCGCTCGTTCCAAGTGGTAGGTAGGAACGTCGCTGAAGCTGAGCTGGCTTGGCAGCTGCCTATGGTCGAGTGCCTCCACTGTGCAGGCAAGCTTACCTTCAGTCCTTGCCTGCGCGGGAATATCTGCCCCTGTTCTGGCAAGAAGGAGAGCTTGCTCTTCTGCAAGGCACGGAACTGGCTGGGAAAGCAGATGCAGACAGGTCATACTCCGTGCTTCTGTCACTGCCCCTATTTCCTGCAAGACAGGTGCTGCCCGCCAAGCAAGCAGTACACCCAAAACTTGAATGCTGGCCTGGCAGCAGGCAGTGTTTACATCACACTTGCATGTACATGAGCGTAAGGTACATGAGCATAAGGGGACAATGGTCAAGATGATACGCAAAGATCTGCAGGCTGAGCTTTGCAACAAGTGCCTTTCCCCTCTGCAGGACTCTCACACAGGAAGATTGGGAAACTCACATTCTACCGCTGGTCCATGATGCCAGATATCCCATGCTCAACCAAGCTGGCATGAATCTGGATCTGTTCAGAGTTGCTGCCTCTTGGGTGGCATCCAGGGCTTTTGGAGTTGACAACTACCACGGTAAATCCTGTGTATTCATAAATATATACATATAGCATAACGTTTAATATATTACCACTTGAAATACCAAAAGGTCAATCAAAATCTCATTTGCAACATGTGTGTGTATCTTCGCTGCATATGTACCTTTAGTGAATCTTTGCTCTAAGCTGTGCCAGTATTTGTTGCTTCTTTGATAACTCTTTCTGATGAGCAACTCACAAAGCAACATTGCCTCTACCATGCAGTTCAGTGCCTATTGTCTAGCAACCCTTTCGAGGCAAACTTTCCCTGTTTTGACTTGATCCTGCTGCCTGCTGACCTAGACATTTGAAAAACCTGCAACATGTTTGCAACCTAGTCCGCTGACTGGCAATATTGTTCCTCCCGCGCCTCCTCTTCTTTCTCTGATGCTTCTCCTTTTCTTCTTTCTCGATTCCTGTCTGCAGGAATGATTAATGGGACTCTGCAATGACCTGATGGTCACAAGACTGTCGTGATGTCACTGGCTCCTGGCTGCACTTAGTAATCAATCACCATAAAAGTTAATGCATATGCTTGCCTGTCTGCAGACCTCAGAGGGGCAAAGGTTGTTTTCCCTGATTGCATGAACGCCTTGTGATCAGATTCTTGTCATTCGTTCATCTCCAGACTGGTGGTTCATGCACATGCATGGCTTTCGGTTCAGAGCCTTTGGCAGAAACAAGGCTCATCATGAGCTGGAAAGGAATTTATTATTATTGTTATTATTATTATCATTATTGTTGTTGTTAATATTGTTATTATTACGATTGTTGTTGTTTTATTGCCCTGTGTTCCTTGCTGGGCTGGAATCAATGACCTCCGCTGCTGACCTGTCCAGTCTCAAGGCTGCAGTTGCCACCTTTCAGTCAAAGGTCAGAAGGCAAAAGTTTGCCCTCTATTCCCTGCAGTAATGGCCATGGTGCCGTTCAGTCACAGGTTGAAGGGCAAAAGTTTGCCCTCTGTTCCCTGCAGGAATGGCCATGGTGCCTTTCGCTGACTTGTTCAACCACAAGGCAGCTGTGGTGCAGCTGGGAGGCGGCTATTTTGTTGAAGATGTCTGCTTTGAGGACCAAGACAGCTCATCAGAAGAAGAACAGCAAGAGGATGTAGAAGCAGAAGATGACGAAGAGGATGAAGAAGAAGATGCCGAGGAGGCGGAGGATGAAGAGGACCAGACTCAGGTATCTGGACTTTGCTAAAGTTTCCTGAATTTGGCCAAGGAATGCAGTGCAGCCCATTATCCCTTGAGGCTGACCCCCTGTGGTCGCCAGGGGGTCATGCTGTCTCCCCCCTACACACCCTACCCCCCTCTGTCTTCAGGTGACAAGTCACATGAGTACATGCATGAGCACGTACATAAACATATGAACACATAAATGGAGACAGGCATAAGAATATGTGAATACACATATATGCACATGCACGTGCATGAATGAAAAGTAACATTATGCAACTTTCAGGAAGAAGATGAAAACGGCGTGACCCAGAGTGTGGTACAGCCAATGACCCTGGAGACTGACAGGGGGGGTGCCCCAACCAGGGGGGTCATGCTGGACCCCTCTGTGCAACAAGACCCCAAGCTGAGATTAGATATTGGCATCTGTGGTGTCACAAAACCTGATGGCACAGAGGTTTTGGAGGTAGGTTATCTTGCTGTACGGCCTAATCTGTCCAGGGTTTGATAAGCATGGTGTGATAGGTATTGTGGCAGTGCAAGGCTGCTGCCCTTGGCACACTTGCTTGATGTCTCTCTGTTGGACTGTCTGTCATGCTGTTGCACTGCAATGATTTTGCGCTATGCAATGCTGTTCTTGCCTGGTGCCATTTTCAGACCTGCTTTTGATGGACAAATTATGCCATCTACAAGGAATGGGGCGCTTCAAGGTTTATATTACTGCTATTCGTATCCTTATTCTTATTATTATTATTTTGATTAATGTCATCATCACTACCATTGTTGCTATCCTTATTATGGTTATTGCTGATGTTGTTATCATTCTTATTTATCCTGATCGTGCTTCTTGTTACTGTCATCATTGTTCTTTCCATTGTGATTTTCCACTTGATACATGTGAATCGCGTCTCAAAGCAGCATGGCAACAGTGTGCCCAAACATCTTCTGTCAAGAGGTGCATGTAACTCAGTGTTATGTTGAACTGAGCTCTTGCTACAACTGCTGCAGATTGTGGCAGCTTCTGACTTGAAAGCGGGGCAAGAGATCTTCAACACATACGGTGAGTTGGAACCTGCAGAACTAATGGATAAGTCTGGCTTTGTTCTGATGGTCATATGTGCCTGAGTCATGTGTGCCTAATTCATGTGTGCCTGAGTCATGTGTGCCTGAGCCATGTGTGCCTGAGTCATGTGTGCCTGAGTCTCGTGTGCCTGAGGCATGCGTGCCTGAGTCATGTGTGGCCGAGTCAAGCTTCAGACAACTGTGTATGAAATGACACACCGAGCATCTTGCTTCAGATGCTGTTTCCCAACTTGTTGTGCTCACTGACCTGCTGCTGCATGTGAGCACAGCAATGCGGTTACTGTGGTTACAAACTGGCAATCTGGTTACTAACTTGACAATCTGGTTACCAACCTGACAACGCAGCGCTGGCACTCAGACAATGCCTTTGATGCCGACAACTATAGACAAGCCATGCTCACACTGACACACAGACCATGTCACAACAGATTGATGACCGTTAAGTGCTTGTGCTCACAGCAGCTGCTGACTGCCTGCTGCCGATTAGCCCAGCAATGCAGAGTTGCAGGGAGTTGAATTCGAGTATGAATTCGACTATGAATTCGACTACGAATTTGGTTCTGCCTGAGCAAACACCTCTCTTCAAAATTTCATCATCATCAAACAAGTCATGCGTGCACTGACACACAGACCTTGCTACTGCAGAGTGCCAACCATTGGTTTGTTGCGCTCACAGCTGACTGCCTGCTGTCGCTGCAGGTAAGCCCAGCAATGCAGAGTTGCAGGAAGTTGAATTCGACTATGAATTCGACTATGAATTCGGCTCTGCCTGAGCAGACACCTCTCCCAAAACATTTTATCATTGGACAAGCCATGCATGCGCTGACACACAACTTTGCTACTGCAGAGTGCTGACCACTTGGTGTGCTCACAGCTGATCAAATGCTGCAGGTGAGCTTGGCAATACAGATAATGTGGTTACCAACCTGGCAATCTGGTCACTAACCTGGCAGTCTGGTTAGCAACCTGACAACCAGTGCCTGGGAAGCTGTCAAGCTTCAGACAGGCCATGCATGCACTGATACACAAGCATGCTACAGCACACTACAGATGATCGACTTGCTGAGCCCTTGACTGATCATGACTTGTTGTGCTCACAGCTAAAACATCTCCACAATGTAGAAGCGCGTATTTACTGTCCCCAGACGTTTCTGAGTTTAGATTCCCAGTGTAGGGATGACGTTTTTAATTAAAACAGACATTTTGGGATTGAAAAGAGCTGTTTGTCTACTCCAGCTGAGCATGGCAATACACACAAGTGGTGAACAAGCATGTCTGTGCCTCAGCAGACAACCCCATTGACACCATCCATCTTCAAACAAGCCATGCAAGCACGCACATGTACAGCATGCTCAGTGCAAAGTTTTGGTCAACTGCTGCAGGTGAGCACGGCAATGCAGAGCTTGTGAACAAGTATGGGTTCGCTTTGGCAGACAACCCTTTTGACTCTGTCAAGCTGGATAAGACCAGCCTTGTTGGAATTGCCACAAAGCAAATGGGCAGTGATATCTGTCAGCAGCGCTGCACTTTCCTCAGTGATAAAAGGTAAGATGTGACTGCTGCCTTTTGAAGGTGCCCTTTCATGGCTGGCCTGCCTTTCAGCGTTCTATGAAGGGGCTTTCACAGCTTGCCTGCCCTTTTACCTTTGCCTTTCAGCGTTCCATGAAGGGCCTCTCACAGCTTGCCAGCCCTTTCAGCTTTGCCTTTCAGCCTTCTGTGAGGAAAGGCCATCAGGCTGGTCTGCAAGGAGCAAACCCAATGTCTGGTTTTGGATGTCTTAATTCCATCCCAGCAAATGTGTCATGGCATCTATCAGCATCATTCGAGTCATTCTGGCCGTTCATCCAAGGACTGGTTCTCTCACTGTGAAAGGTCTTCACACCATGCTTCATGCTTGAGACTTGCATGGGTGTCAGTGATGTGCTGGCCTGTTTGCTGCTTTTGCTGTCATTTGAGTCCTATTCAGTTTCTATATGTATTGGTTCGATTGATGATTTCCTTCAATTTTCCATTGTACAGCATTTTTCCATGATCTTTGAAGAGCAAGATGACAGGGGCTTGCTCTGCAAAGCAGCAAACTTAGTGCAGTGTGGTAACATCAAGCTTGATACACTCTTATCAGGAAGTTTGTCCAACGTCTGTGTTTGTAGCAGTCACTTTCTTTAGAGGCAGACCGGTGGACTATCAAAATTATGCCAGAAAGCAACTAGAGGCCATTGCAGGAAATGCCCTTCAAGTTCTCTGTGCAATTGAAGCAAAAAAAATTCACAGTGGTGTCCTACCTGTCCTTCTGTTCTTTTCTGCAGTCACCTTTTGGAGGAAGATTTGGAGCCTTTTGAGGTTCTGCCAAAAGGCAAGATCGGCCCATCACTGGTGATGGCCCTTCGAGTTCTCTTTGCATCTGAAGAGGAGTTTTCATGCTGGCACAATCTAGAAGGTCAGCTGTCATCCTTCGCAAAGCTTGAACTCTTCAGGCCAGCCTGTCTGTCTGTCTGTCTGTCCCTCTGTTTGTCCGTCTGTCTGTCTGTCTGGCTGTCCCCACAAAACTTTGACTGTTCAGGCCCGTCTGTTTGTCGCTCTGTCCATCCGGTCGTCCATCTGTCTGTATGTCTGTCTGTTTTTTACAAAGCTTCAACTCTTCAGGCCAGTCTGTCTGTCTGTCTGTCTGTCTGGACAGTGGCTCCAGACCTGTGGGATGCTGTGTCAAGCTAAACAACTTTTGCCTATTTGCAAACCCACAGCAAAACATGAATGCTGGATCTAAGATGGGGTTGATGTTGTGCAGATGCAATGCCAGGCCCAGCTGAAGACGCCACTGCTGCAGCAGCTGCTACAGAAGCTGGCACTGCAGCTGATGCTGAACCTGCTCACCAGGATGGCCTTCAGTCTGAGACCCTTGTGACTTCCCATGTCACTTCAAGTTCCAAAAGGCACAGACCAGACCCTTCTGAAGAAGATTCAAGGGTCAAACCACCAAAGCAGGAGCCATCTGAGGAAGAGGCATGCGCCAAATCAGCTCAGCTGAGCCGCAAACGCCAGAAAGCAGAATCAGCTCAGGATGATCCCTACTCAGTAAATGCAGCCAAAGCCAAAAACAGAGCTGAATTTGCTGAGTCAGCTCAGCAAAGTAACGGTGCCAATCACACAGACTCCAGCATCGAACACAAGCTAGATGCACAAGCTGGCTCAGCAGCTGAACTCAACTCAGACTCAGATTCTGGATCAGAGTCACAGTCTCAAGGTAAGCAAAGGCACTTTTCAACCTGTTATGTGTGCAGCAAGCTTGTGCTGTGTTGCACTCATCAACACACTGTTGACCGAGAGTTGGATATGCATAGCAATGGCAGCATAGTGTACATTATGTGCATGTGTGCCATAGCATTGTTACTGGCTCCTGTCAACAGGACAAAGTATTGCCTATGACAAACATGTGAATTGTGAATGCTGCTTTCAAACAGCTGCATCTGTCATACATGCAATTGTCAGAGGCATCATGGTCCTGACAGTACCAAGGGTCTAACACTTGAAAGCCGCTTGTTTGTCACACACAAGTGTTGCTGGACATGCAGCAGCAACCACAGGATGTACTCAAACCACTGTAACACTGTAACATTCTCACGCCGAATCCTCAGTGGATCAAATGGGTATGCAGCTCCATCAATGAGGCTGTTGCGCAGGAGCATGTCGGCTGCATGACTGCTTGCACCAAAGTCTAAAAGCCAATTCAATCTCTGCAGATGGCAGTGATCAAAATGATGCAGATGGGGCGCAGCTGGGGAATGTTGATATTGCAACAGCAGGGCACAAAGTTCTGTCTTGCAAAGTGTTGCAAGGATTGCAAACTGCTATCCAAGAAAGGCTGTCACAGTATGCCACAGCTGACGTACAGACAGACAAAGCAGCTTTGGCCGAATTGCGGGCACGTGCCAGTGGGTAAGACTCTCGACGCTGTGTGCAAATGCAAATGTGTGTAAATACAATTGAGTGGAAATATAGTTATGTTGATATGCAAATTTTTGAATTGCAGAAAAGCATCTGAAACCAACGTTGTGCTTACACCTTGTAGACACACAAGCATGCAGTAGACACATGTAGTAGACACAAGTAAAGCCTGACAGGCATACACACACAGTAGACATGCATATCTGCAGTAATCACATACAGTATATGCCTGAGCCTGCAGCCGTACATACACAGTAGTCATGTGAATCTGCAATAGACACATAGACCAAAGAAACCCGACAGGAAACCATGAAAATCTCATGCAACAAGAAAGTGACAACTGTGGGAGTTATGTTCAAAATCTGAGGGCATCCATCACATTTCATGTAATTCACTCAGTGTTGTCAGGGTGCAAACTGGTTTGCAGAATCTCATGCATGCACAGACAGTAATCAGACTTGCAATTGCTGCACAGGGCTTCAAGCGAAGAAATTAGAGCTCGACAGGCAGCTTTCCTGCTGGTGATTGGCGAAAAGACCCTTTTGCATGACGAGCTTGGTGCAATTGCTGATGTTCTCAAGCATTAATCAGCTGTGCAATTGCAACGTGGTGCTGTGTATTTGTAAGTGTCATTGTTGATATGCTGATCATGAAGTCATGACTGCCAAAACATGACTTCACACAGGAAGCTCATCCATCACATTACCTGACCCTCATTACATTACCTGACCCTGGACGCTTACATGACTGAATGTTGTGCTTAGTGCTGATGCCACAACAGAAATTTTTGCATTTGTTGGTTTTGGATCAATGCACAGGTGTGCTGGCAGCTGTGCATGTGCAACTTCTTGCAATGTGCTGAGGTGATATGATCAGCTTCTTATCATAGGCTTCTGTTGTAGCATTGCATTCACTTCGCCTGTTCACAACTGATTGTAAGCTGAGCTGCATGCTGTCCCTGAATGGCACCTGGGCACAGTCTTGCAAAAGTCATTTTGTGGCACAAAAGTGTTCTGCTGACGCGCGCGCGCGTTGGTAGCTCACATGCACCTTGCACTTGCATCAATGGGAGATGCCAATCCTGGAAAGTACAAAACATGCAAAGATGGCTTGGGTGCACATTGAGCTGTCTGCCAATTCAAGGCTCACAGTTGTAGTAGTCTGGCAATTGTTGTCAATGTGGCTCAGTTTCAGCTTGATGGCATATGCATGTACATGAGTGCCAAGACCTGACTGCAAGCTGCTGATACCTGTCCCGCTGTATCATGGCATTGATATCTATCAGCGGCTGGTACTATCTACTAGATATCAATGCCAAGCTGTAAGCACAACCGCTCATATGAACTGTACACCTGATTGCAGCAAGGTCCATGTGAAACTTTTGCTGACAAAACAACCCAGTCCAAGAAGCAAAAGGTCATTGCCCGAAGAGAGCTCGCTTTGCTCGCCTTTGAGCTACAATCTCATCATTCTTTTCAGCTATTCGGCGCCAGGGCGACTCACACACCGGAGAAACGCAACCCGCCGTGTCTGCCGTTCAGACTAAGTCCCCTCATCAACCTTTTCAGCTATTCGGCGCTAGGGCGACTCACACACCGGAGCAAACGCAACCTGCCGTGCTCCCCATGCCACGGTTCCTCACTGGGGGCTCAAGAGCGAATCATTGATGGCCCGGCTCGGCCTATGGTGCCGGGGAGCAATCATTCAACTGCCTTCAGTATTCGCCATATAAAGGACAACTTTTATAACCTGAAGCGAGTATGGGTCTGGCAGCATGATTGCGCCACTGTGCAATTGGAAGCTTTGCTGTGGACTGATTGCGCAAGAAGTCTCCGTAGAGCGGGAACCAGCACGAATCTCTATCACATTCCACCGCGTCGAGCTCTTTGAACTCGTCCAGTTTGATCTCGACAGACATGCAGCAGAAACCGCGCACAGAACGGGTCGTGCTCAGCTCACAAACCCTTCACAAGCAAGAAACCGTCACGTTGGTCAGCGATGTCTTCTTGGTAGGAGCAAAAAGCTCAGAGCAGATGCCCGACACCGTGTACCATGAAAAAGTCACTTGCAGCAACACCTGAGAATCTGAAAACGTCAACTGACTGTTTTTGGCTTACGTCATGCAAGAACTCGTGCTGCCACAACAGGCTTGATGTTTGCGCTGCCCGGTCTAGGCTGCTTCCGTCAGGCTTTACTTGCGGATTCTTCAGGGTGCCAAACAGCTGACGGCATCCACTGCGCACAACACTGCGCCCAACATGATCCGTTGTGCCAACTCTTGTAGCAGTGCTCTAAAAGTGCACAGTGTGCCTGTGCTCAACATCTCAGGCTGTTTCACTACTCTTGTGACCACTGTGATCAACAGCTTGACCCTTGGTCTCATCTGTATTGGCTTAGATTGCGACCACTCACTGCACTGAAGGCAGTTGCCTACGTTGTAAACCTGGGAGATAGCAGCGTGCCTTGGTGAACCCAGGTGAGCTTCAGTGAGCCCACTGTTGTACATACTATGTTTGGGACAGACACAATGCCGAAACAAGAGGAGCCACTTGTGCCAGTAAAGGATGTGTTGTCATGACTGGCTTGCGACTGTACACAACTTGTCCTTGAGCCGCACTGCACAATTGGTTGCTAGCTACGGCTGCAGCTTTATATCACAACCATGGCGCCATTCTGACAACAGGCCAGCAAGCTCAAACACCATGCATCTAGACAGCTACACATTCTTGTTTTTGCACAAACGATTGTGCAAATTAATATGTAATACTATGCTACTGCACGACGCCAGCAGCACAACACCTCAGACAGCACAGCACAGCTGTGTTAAAAGTTGTACAGCTTTGCAGATGGGGCGCCTGAGGCACCTGTTTTGACAGTCCTGGTTGTTTGCATCCAGCGCATCATCTTCTGATCAGCTACTACTTTCATGCTCCTTTGGCAAAAGTACACATGCAGTGTAACACATGTCACAATCACAGATGCTAGCATTGTATGACTGCCATATCTAGACGAAGCCACAGCAACCCTGCAACAGCTTTCAAGAACACAGAAAAGCGCAAGCAGACGTGCGCTTTGAGTAAAGTATCAACTTCTAGTATCTGCAGATCTGCAGAGTTCTGGTTGTGCGAAACTTACACATGTCAGTATATATTGGGTTGACAAGCTCACTCATGCTGACACACCAGTCAGCCATTACATTAGAGTGTGCCAGTCATGACCAAACCTGCTCAAGCACCGTGTTGATGCAGAGGCTGTATCACCAGATCTGGCGGTACAGCTAGAGCAAAAATAGAAATCAGGTGAAGTTGTTGCTTAGCAGTTGTTGCTTAGCAGTTGTTGCTTAGCAGTTGTTGCTTAGCAGTAGCCTACTGATTCCTGCTTGACATGCAATATTGATTCAGAACAGGTACATTTCGATGGTCCGTTGAAAAGGAAACCGGTAGTATCAGTCTCCACAATTATTTGTCCCTCTTTCCTGCATGCACCTGCAGCTCTGCAAAGCATCAGACACAGTGAAACCGGAAGTCAACAATGCAAGCATACGTGCCAAAATATGCATGCAAATCCTTTAAAGCTATGCAGCAATGCTGACTGGTTTTTGCTCACACGGCCTGCTGAGTGCTCGTGCACATATGCATGCTCGTGTCCTGTCCGAACTGCTTGCAAAATGCTTGTAAGATGATCACCACAACTATGCACAAAGTCAATGCAACAGGATCAGGCCATAATGGTCATAGCATATATGCTATATAGGCTGCTGACATGCTTATCTGCCACAAACAACAAAGCAAGGCTTACAACGTGCAATGCAATGCAAGCTCATCAACCGCTTTGATGCCAGCTAGCACTGCAGTATCACACCAGCAGTGCTAGACTTCACAATACACAAACATATCTTGCACATGCACACCTGCACACCTGGTTTGCAAAACGGGTTTACCTTGCCTTTGAGGCATAACCTCACCAGCGCTTCTGCCATGTTGCAAATCTATGACATTACCAAACCATCTCTCACAACACGCTGGCAGATACACAGAGGTTTGACAGGTTGTGCTCCTGGGCAGAGTTGCGTCATTAAGGGGTTTGAAGCGGATTCGAAAGCATATTTGGTGTTCCCGACCAGATCCCCGGAACATCACGGGATCAGCGTGTGACTGGAATTAGGGATGCCGAAAATGAGCGGCGTAGTTGGAGCGCTGTACTTGATGCTAGCCAGGTGGCAAGGCCGGCCAGCGCTACAACCGGTTACTCTGCTCGATAGATCCAATAGCACGTCCAAACTTCAGTTCATTGCTGATAATCCACACCTTTGCACAGCCCGCGTCTCAGCAGCCGATACTCCAGCTTGTTTCGCGCGCCTGATTGTAACTGAATACCAGGATGTCTCAAACTCCAGAGAAGGTAGGTCGCAGTGTCGAGTCAGGGTTCGATGTCAGCAGGCTTTCAACCTGATGTGAAAACGTCCGGCGTGGCGCCCGCCCCACATTCTGCAAACTCTGCTCCTAAGGCTGCATATTGATGGTATAGGTATCAGTACTGGTAGTTGGAGCCGGTCCAACTGGGTTGGGCGCAGCCACAAGATTAAACCAGCATGGTATCAAAGACTGGTTGTTGATCGATCAGGCAAGCCATCCTGTCTAACTTGCACAATTTCGGCAGAACCGCGAGTCTAGATCATCTTACGAGGCTTTGATGACGACTTGAGACCGGCGCTTAAAATGTTATTAGCAAGCCACAGCGTCCTGTTTGCACTAGTCTAATCTCGTTGCCAGAGCGTCCAGCTTTGGACCGCGTGGTGTTTCTGTCTTCGATATTATGCTAGTTGAGTGGCTGAGGGGCAAGTAGCAGTCTCAGCCACTCTCAGCAGCTAGGACTTGTTTGCCCTGCACGTGACATGTGTGCTGCAGTGCTCAGCATCAGCATACTCTCCGTACAACTGACAAGTTGCTTGCTTTGTTCCAGGCAGAGGAGGCAGGTGGTCTTGCCTGCACTGATGAAACCAAGGAGGGCTTCCTGTTTGATATGGGAGGCCATGTTATCTTCTCACACTACCAATACTTCGATGAGCTCATTGATGCTGCTATTGGTGAGCTGCAGTCTTGCTTTGCTCGTTGCCAGCTTTGCAACAGATACCTGGTGCTGTACCTGCTTATCTGATCTTCAGGTGTACTCTTTGCTGAATTCCACTGCAATGCTGTGATGTGCGTTCTTCAGCATGCCTGCTGTGCTTACTGACATCTCTGTTGTGTTCTTGCAGGATCTGGTGACAAGGCATGGAATGTGTTGGAGCGTGTGTCATATGTCTGGATGAAGGGCAGATGGGTGGCGTACCCATTCCAGAACAACATTGCAGCCTTGCCTAAAGAGGACCAGGTCAGTCCCCATCCCATGCCATGTACAACAAATGCTTGTCATCTTAGCTACCTGACCCTTTTGTGAATTCATTGGAGTTGTTTTTGCAAAGTTTGTACTTTGCTCTCTGATGCAAGCTGTTGCATCTGAGCAGGCTGCTGCATGCATGTCTGTCCAAGCCAGGTTTGTCTGCATCCTGCTGTCTTATCGGACAAGACACAGCTGCCTAATGTGATGACAGGAGAACTAACATGTGCATGTGTGTGTTGCAGATCAACTGTCTGACTGGGCTGATAGAGGCCAAGGTGGCCAACACCACAGCCCAGGGCAAGCCCAAGAACTTTGATGAATGGATCATGCGTGTCATGGGCGAGGGCATTGCTAACCTGTTCATGCGCCCATACAACTTCAAGGTAACCCTTGCTGACTCTTAAGGTTGCCTCATGTCAACCGACATGCCACCTTCTGATTGGCAAGCATGACGGCAGTCAAGTACCCAGTGCTGCCTATGATCTTTGTAAGGCTTGCATAGCTGCTTTGCAACTGCAGCATTGCCCCTGTGCGACTGCACCATTGCCCCTATGTGACAACAGCTTTGCCTTTCAACAGCAGCATTGCCCCAGTGTGACAGCAGCTTTGCCTTTCTATGATAGCAGCATTGTTCTGCTCCCAAGTCTGCACCAGCCTACTGTAAGCCCCAGGTCTTCCTCTGGTGGGTTCACTGTAACATCTCCACAATGTAGAAAAGCGTTTTCACTGTCCCCAGATGTGTCTGGGTTGAGATTTCCCGTGTAGGGATGGCGTCGTGAACTAAAATAGGCAGCTCTGGGACTGAAAAGAGCTCTTCTTAATGTGCAGGTGTGGGCGGTACCACCAAAGGAGATGCAGTGTGAGTGGCTAGGTGAGCGTGTGGCCACAGTAGATGTGGACCGTGCCATCACCAATGTCATCCATAACAAGGAGGATGCTGGCTGGGGACCCAACGCCGTGTTCAGATTCCCCTTGGAGGGGGGCACTGGCGGCATCTGGAAGGGGGTTGCTAAGCTGCTGCCTCAAAGCCATCAGGTTTGTTCCACATCGTGGTGGTTGATGCTTCTGCCTCAGTCTGAGCTGTGCTGTGTTATGATTTTGCGGTGATCTGAGTAGTGAGATCTGATGCTCCTGCAATGCCTCAAAGCCATCAGGTCCATTGCCCATTGTGGTGATTGATACTTCTGCCTTAACCTGAGTCATGGTGATGTGTGATATTTCTGCTTTGATCTTAGTGCTGAGATGTGATGCTCCTGCAACACAAGCTGCAGTGTGCTATAGCTGGCACCACGCAAGTGCACATGTTGTGCTCACTCAACACTCCACTTTACTACATGCAGCTATGGTGCATGCGCAAAGCGTAACCTATCTACTCAGCCTGTCCACAAGGTTTGCACGCAAATGCAAGGCAAACATAAACAAATGTGTTTGCTGTCTGCATGCAATTGCAAGGCAAACATAAACAAATGTGTTTGCTGCCTGCAGCGATACGGCAAGGACTTCTCTGTGACCAACCTGGACAAGGAGAAGCAGATTGCGACACTGTCCTCTGGCAAGAAGATCCAGTACGATGCCCTGATCAGCACAATGCCTCTGGACATCACACTCACATGGCTGGGCAAGAAGGACTGGGCAAATGGCCTCACTCACAGGTATGCAGCTTTTGTTACAGAAGAGGAACAAGGGGTTTTGGCGTGACTTTATGACAAACTGCCAAATTTGGGTCTGCATTTTGTGCTGCTTTTGCTTCGTCTTTATTGCTCTGTTTGCTGCTTCTTGCTTCATCTTAAGGGATCTCTTTGGGTTGCTGGCCCCTCTTGCTCACATCATTCTAGGCTGTTTAGGTTGCTGCATGAACCATACCTTTCTGTTGTGCCTACACTGCTGATTGGTCTCTGCGTCTCTGTTGGCACTTGCCTCCACTGCTTGTGACTTGCCAAAACGACCTGACATTTAACAGTACCATCGCGCTTGCAGCTCATCTTGCATCGTTGGGCTGGGTGTTTTGACATCCAGCAGTGCCATTGCGCTTGCAGCTCATCTCACATCCTTGGGCTGGGTATTTTGACATCTAACAGTGCCATTGCGCTTGCAGCTCATCTCACATCATTGGGCTGGGTATTCGAGGGGAGTGCCCTCACGGCCTCAAGTGCTGGCTGTACTTCCCAGAGGATGACTGCCCCTTCTACCGTACCACTGTTTTCAGCCACTACGCCAAGAAGAACTGCCCCACTGACAACACCAAGCTCAAGACTGTCTGCATGGTAAGCTGCGCACCTGCTGTTGGTTGCTACACCAGCGCTTTGCGACTTTGCTGCAGAGAGTTTCAGGCTGCGTTTGATGTTTTTCCTGCAGTGAGGTCCATTTGATGCTGGCATGTGTGTTGCTGCACAGGGACTGCACGTCTGCAGTGCACAGAATGCAGTGTCAAGGCCTGTCTGAAGCCTTCCTGCAGCGTCAAGCTTGCAAACACCTTCACTCTTGCTGATGAGGAACTGTACAATGCTCAGTACCGCTCACTCCACTTACACAATGTTGTGTTGATCCATACCCTGCTATTGCTCCATCCTAACCCCTTCAGCATTAGTCCCGATTTGCGAATTCCGCCTTGTCTAAGCTGGCATCGCTGGTGCAGGGTGACGGCAAGAATGTGAAGGACTCCAAGGATGAGTCAGGGCCTTACTGGTCACTCATGTTTGAGGTCAGCGAGTCCTACTGCAAGCCCGTGAACCAGAAGACCATCAAGCTGGGCGGTGAGGAGTGGCCCGAGATTGTGAAGGAGACCATCCAGGGAGCTATCAACACAAAGCTCACGTCTGCTGATGACCAGATCGTGTCCATCTACCACAGGTTTGTCTGTCCTGCTGAGTGTGCGTGACATGTGCCGATCTGGCAGTGCCACCCATGTGTGATCTCACTAAGCTCACGTCTGTTGTGTTCATCTACCACAGGTTTGTCCTGCTGAGCGTGCATGAACTAAGCAGATCTGGCAGTGCCAGTCATAAGTGATCTTGTCTATTAGGTGCAAGTCTCGCAGATGCTTAATGTGTTGCTAGCCTTTGTCTGACATGGCTGGTAATTGCTTGACCTTGTTCACCGCACATCAACACCTCTGATAGTGACAAGCAATTGCAGTGGAACCTGTTTGTCTGCGTTACAGCATCTGCCTGCTTGCTGTCTCAAGCTTAGAAGGAGCAGACAAGCGTGGGTCCTTTGTTGTCTCCCAGTCTCTTGTTCCCTCACTGATCACATGTTGAAGGGCCATGACGCTGACTTGCATGTGCTCTGGTGTAGGCGGTTGGAACACGGATACCCAACCCCTAGCGTTGGCCGCGAGGGCGTTCTTGTAGATGCGCTGCCCTGGTTGCAGCAACACAAGATCTGGAGCAGGGGCAGGTTCGGCAGCTACAGATATGAGGTTGGAAACCAAGACCACTCCCTCATGTTGGGCGTGGAGTGCGCAGACAATGTGCTGTTTGGTACCAAGGTACAGGTTTCTTCCAGTGCACCTTGTTCCAATGCATCTTGTCCCATTTCTTCCAGTGCAGCTTGATCCAATGCATCTTGTCCCATACAGAATCTGCATACAGAATCTTAGAATGTCTGCTTGACCTGCCCAGAACTGTACCAACATGCAGGATGAAGCTGGATGTGCACTGTCAGCCAAGCAGTTTCTGCAGGCATGCTGTTTGGTTGTGTCTGGTCCACATTAGCAGCTGATAATGCAATGACATTCTGCTGCATTGCGAGCCTATACTATACCTGCTATCAAATGCCCTATGTGTCTGTGAGTTCTGACTTGATGCTTGTGTCTGCAGGAGCTGACTCTGAACAACCCCAACATTGTCAACGCCAAGAAGAACACTGAGCTGACATATGGCAAGGGCACGTTCCTGTCCAACCACCAGTGATTGGCCCTCAGTAAAGCTCACAGAGCAACATGTAGCGCTGTCCCTCGTGTTTTAGCAAGCAGGACAGCAGCTTATGATACACATGAAGCAAGCAAGGGACCCAACTGTATACTTCATCGAGACCACTTTCAAAGTAGCTTGGAATGAATGCTGACTACTAGGATACTTTTCACCTTGCAGAGATTCTGGCTGCATGACTGTATATGTATGTCAGGCACTTGCAGCACTGGTTAGCCTTGCCAACAGTTTCATCTGATATTCTTTTGCCTGTTAGACAGTCTTGGTGCCTGTAGCGTTGTTTGCACAGATCTGAGTGTGGCAGATTGTGTGCATGGTACTCTGGATGTCTGACCTTACACTGCGACCTTCTGTATGTGCTTCTGCCGTCTTGCTATCCTCAAGTCTCTTTGATTTCACAACGTGTAAGACATATACATCCATCCAAAATGCAAACTTACGCCTGGTGTCGCAATCTTGAGGGTGCAGCCAGCATGTAACGTGTCACCCACCCCCCCCCCCTCCCCAAGCATGTAAGAGTCCATGCCCTTGAAAGGCCACATGCGGCTGAGACATAAAAGGGCAGGACACTCAACCGTCCAAAGCTTCAACCACATGCTTTGACACCCGACCGCCCGTGCTAGACTTGCGGAGAGTTTACGTCATAGCACAGTAATTAGCCTGTGCCCGTGCAATACAGGGCCATCAATACTGCGGAAAGTACTGCTGGGGTCGACTCACGACATTACGAGGGCGTACAGGACACCACAACTCGGCGGCGGCGCATCGGTGGTCCGAGTGAAGCCAGGCCGGACCTTTAACACACTTTGAGCATCTACAGTCACTTTCACACGTTCGCCCGTTGCCAACTGCTGTTTTCTTTCAGCCTTTCTTCTCATCAATCAGCCACTGCTCATCTTCGTCTCAAGGTGCGCTCTCACCTTTACTTGCGTCGAGAATCTTGCTGATGCGACTCACGACAATAGTCGGTCGTGAGGCTTGCGTTGTCGTAAGGGTTGCATGTGTAGATAATAGTCGCATCGCCTGAAGCATCCAATATTGTTCTGCGTGTTGTGGTCTAGCGTAGGTTTCTAGTTTCAGCCTAATTGGCAAGATCATGTTGGTCTCAGGTCAAGGTAGTCAGGTTGAGTTAATTTAGTGATGCCTGGGGATTTGCAGTCTGCAGATGGATCCGATGTTGCATTGTTGTGTGCGTTAGTTGTATAGCCGAATGTTTGCGGTTTGTTGTTTCGCGACCTTAGGTAGCTTCCCTTGCATGGCGACTTTGGCTTGCTCCACGCCAAAGCTTGAAGAAATCACTGGGCATTTGCACAACGCCTCGGCATTTGTACAATGCCTCAGCGTGTCTTTTTTTAGTGACATCTAAAGTGTTTTAGGCGGAATGCTTTGCAACTGAAACTGTGTGTGCTGCTGCAGAAAGATGAACAAGGTTAACGTCGCCCTTTTCTTTGCTGCCTTGATGGTCATCGGTGCCTGCGCCGAACCACGCAAGCTTTTGGCCACCACCGAGGGTCGCGAGCTTGTCGAGGCCGAGGAGCACCAGAGAATCTTGGCCGAGCTTGAGGAGGTCCACCAGCTGCGTGAGAGGATGCTGCAAGCCGGTACGCGTTGCACCGTGTTACTCTATGGTGGCACCAGCCTACTGACTACGCTTGTGATAGTTGTTCAAGGCTTGCCTGCATGCTTGCTAATTCAGCCCAGCACTTACAAGCCTCTCGAGCAATTTGCACTGAACTGTTCAGCACTGAACTGTTCAAGAGGCGAACCAATTTCGGAGCAAAGCCCCCTGGGCAGTGCTGCTGCACAACGCGTTGTGTTGTATGCAACTGTGACAGGAGGTCTCACTGTGAAATTTCAGTCCAACCCAATTCTAACTGACATGGGTTTTGTGATTTGCAGCTTCCACATACACAACTACAAGCAAGGCTCCAGCACCAGCACCTGCAAGCGGTTAATCTTGAGGATAAATGACACCCTATTTCTGTACAAAACCCATCCTATCACTTCTTTGATGTGACAGACGCAGTGGCATGTTTGGCGTCAGCTTCTCAGCCCAACAACCAAATTTGCAGTGGTGCCTGTGGACACGGCCAAAGTGTCAGATAGACTAGTACAATAGACAACAGGGTGTGCTGGCAATTCCAATTTTCATGATTGTTGACATTACACAATTGTGATATGCTGCGCTGTATGTGCTACTGATGAAGTGTAACAATATTGCATTAATGATTTGTTCTGCACAAATAGCAAGCACAACTAAAGCTAGAAGCATTTGTTGCTGCCATAATCATTTTATCAATAGGAAGTTAGAACGTGGTTTCCTTGTAAATATGGAGTTCATTGTTTCATGAGCTAATTGCCGAGCCCGTAGCTGACCAGGTGAACCTGACATTTGGCCATGCAGAACTGGGAATGACAGGTTGTCTCACCCGCAGGAATGGTATTAGTGCCAAGTGACATTGTGCAGGGCTCTGTGCTCACCACAACCGTTAAATAAGATACGTCTTGAGCTCTGCAAATCAGTGCAGGAAACACTTTATACCAGTGAATGATCATAGTGATGAGCATGCTACGAAGTTGTGTACGCGTGCACAGCTGTACATGTGGTGGGCTGCATGCAGCTCAGCATTAATGAATGCTACTATGCACCATGCATGTCATATGATGCATCTGAGTCAAAGCCAAAGTGTGTGACTTCCAGGTAACAGGCAACATATGCATGCACGGTATACATGTACATGGTCAGGCAGTGCGCTACATGCATGCATTGGTACCAGACAAATTTGGTTCGGCTGCCTGACACCTGCAGGCCTATTGTGAGTTACGCCTGCTAGCTGTGTGCGTGTCACACCCAGAAACAACCAAGCTATGAACTGCAATGTGTGGTGCAATGACCATATGTGTGATGCACAGCGTGCACAGCTTGCAAAGTCAGCTCACATACATCAGACCCTGAAATTGTTCCATGCGGGTGCAACTGCAGGTAAATTTAAACTTTTTTGAGACAATGTGCCTAAGCTAAACACTCGACATTGCACCAGCAAAAGAGCAACGCTGAGGGACTGTGTGTCAACTGTATAGCAGTGGTTGCATATTTGGCCAGCTTCAAGTTAGCAGACTCCATTTGGGTCTACATGTGGTGCACAAAAACAGGGGGTGAAGGTAGGGAAGAGCAAAGGCAAAGGGCAAACGCAAAGGGCACAAGGCAAACAGCAAAAGGCAGGAGATTGCATAGCTAGCAAGTGACAGCTCTGCGCCAGGTGTCCCACCCATTGAGCGTTGAGCTTTGCCAGAGTTCAGTGAGCTGCAGATCACAGCACTGGTAGCAACAAAGCTTAACTGTCAAAATGCTGGTTCCCTTAGTGATATGAATCTGATGACCAATTCCCGAAACTGCTGGTTGCAGTGGCTCTGATGGCAAGCAACTGTGACTGACAAAGGTTCAGCCAGAGCTTCACAAGACGCTCTGTGTCCTGAAATTGTTGGGATCCAAAAGCAAGTCCCCAAGCACGCAGTGACAGTGATGAGAAGCAGCTGTGATTGACAAAGTGTGTGCCTTGCGCCTTGCCAAAGCTTTATATGAGCATGACGCTCTGTATCCTCAATCCGGAAACAAGTGTCAAAGGATGCAATTGGCTGCTTGGATTGCAGGGCTTTGTGGAGGTTCTGCATCAATCAAGAGGCAGGATCAACTGAGAGTCAGGATCAATTGAGGCTCAGCATTAGTTGAAGAGTAGGTTCAATCAAGCAACAAGATTGGTTGAGAGTCAGCAACAATATGTGCTCAAGCAGCATTGGACGCCACAGAAGAACAGCAGACGATGCTTTGATGGCAGCATAGAAATTCCCATCCACATCCAGAGGCTCAACGCACTATGTGACAATATGTAACAATATGTGATAATGTATAACAGTGTGTCAGCAGCAGTGCCGCAAATATGACACACTTGTTCAAATTGTACTGTTCAGAATACTGACACTTGAAGTGTTGACACATGCAGTGCTACAGAATTGGTGGGGACTGCTGCAATGTTGGTGGGGACTGCTTTCATTTTGAATCTGCAGTGCCATTGCATCAAATAGTGCAAACATCACCTGCAAAGGTCCATTGCATCAATAGACCAGTGCCAAGGCAGCCATTTGCAGACTGTCTGTGTCAAACAGTCTGTGTCAATCAGTCTGTATCAACCAGTCTGTGATGTCCCATGAAGGCTGCAGGATACAGTATTGTGATGAGAGCACAGGAAGGTAGGAAGGGTCAACACAGACTGTCTGCAGGTGGACTCAACTCATGAGAGCTGCAGGTTGACTCAACTCAAGAAGGCTGCAGAACACAGCATTATCATGAGCACTTGTGAAGATGCAGAAGCCAGCGAATGCCAGACATGTGATCAGGAACGCAGAAGACACTCTGAGCTATTGTGATTCATGTGCTGTGTCAGCTGCAGAGTGCTCTTGCTTAGGGGATGTGCGTGAAAAGTGTAAAGAGACCCTGACCAAGCAGCGTTAGAAAACAAGCTTGGTAGCAGACCCAAGGGAGCAGCAGCAGAGGCAGTGTAAGTACCCGGTAAGTACCCAGAAAGGCAGCGTAGGCAGTGTAGGCAGTGTAAGTACCCAGTAAGTACCCAGTAAGTACCCAGTAAGGCAGGGTAAGTACCCAGTAAGTACCCAGTAAGTACCCAGTAAGTACCCAGTAAGTACCCAGTAAGTACCCAGTAAGGCAGTGTAGGCAGTGTAAGTGCCCAGTAAGTATCCAAAAGTACCCAGTAAGGCAGTGTAAGTGCCCAGTAAGTATCCAAAAGTACCCAGTAAGGCAGTGTATGCAGTGTAAGTACCCAGTAAGTACCCAGTAAGGCAGTGTAGGCAGTATAAGTACCCAGTAAGTACCCAGTAAGTACCCAGTAAGTACCCAGTAAGTACCCAGAGTGTACCCAGCAAATACCCAGTAACAGTAAGGCCAGGTGCAACCGGACAATGAGTGTATTGCTGTGCTATCCAGGCCATCATGTGGACTGTTGTCAGTCTCATTGCAAGTGTGCATGCCTGAGAATTGAGCTAGCCCAACACTACAAGCAAATTGTGAATGCGCATGCCTGAGAAACAAGCTAGCCCAACATTACAAGCGAATGAGTCTGTCTCCTAGTCACTGAGCAGTTGCTGCCATAGTGTGCTGTGCTTTCTCACAGTGTATGTATGAGACAACGCGACAAGCCCCAACCAGGCACGCAGCTGGAGGGTCAGATCTTCACGGTGTGTCTATTCTTCACTTTGTCTTCTTTTTTCTCATTTCATTCTTCAAACCTGACACGGTTGAACACAGCAAAACTGTGACATACAACTGTTCTTACATCTGTTACGTTACAACTGCGTTCACTGTTATGTGCGCTTGGTCGTTTACGTATGCAAGCAAAGCAAGTCAAAACATTGAAATGCATACAGCAGCAGCATGCTGGGTTGACAGGCACTTTGCTTGCCAGCATGCTGTGCAGTAGTGAGCTGGCATGCTGTGCAGCAGTGATGCGGCATGCTGTGCAGCAGTGATGCAGCATGCTGTGCAGCAGTGATGCAGCATGCTGTGCAGCAGTGACGCGGCATGCTGTGCAGCAGGGATCTGGCATGCTGTGCAGCAGTGATCCAATATGCTGTGCAGCAGTGATCTGGCACAGATGTGTGCACGCTTGCAGAATGCCTGCAGCTGTCTTTCTTGACAGATTGCAACTCGGATACACTTTGCCAAGGATACCTTAATTGGCAGAGCTTGGTACAATGCCTGGATCATAGAGATAGTGCATCAAATACAGTATGCAGTCAAGCAAGGTTGTCTTATAGACTGCGGGATGCACTGAAATGCACCTCGGAGGGTTCATTTACAGTCTTGGAGAGGAGAATCGCTGACCAAAAAGCTGCTGAGACTACAATCATGGCATTTGTTGCTGACTGTTGGGGCGAGGCTGAGTTCCGGCTGCAAGCACAAGCACATGCAGAGCTGAGACTCGAGGTTGTGTTGTTGGCTATACCTGTTTACGTGAACACCAGTACTGAGCCATCACTTTCCTGATTCATTGGGTTGCTGCATATGCATGCTTGCTTGATGAACTCGTCAGATACAGCAAAAAGATGGAAGCCTGCCAGGCATGGTGGGAATCATAGTGCAGTCAGACTCTGCTGATATATATATTTGCCTGACTGACTACATCAACAGCTGGACCAGGCAGGAATGTGGCCAGTGGAAGCAGGTGCACTTTCTGTCACAGCCAATAGCAGAAAGCAGAAATTTGACTTTGCCAAAAGCCTGTCATTGCAATGCAGCAAATCTGCAACATGTTGTCTGTACTGTAGCATTAGCCAGATTCCTGGCATGCCGGTGCCTTAGACAGATCCACAATGTATTGCATTGCCTTGTGCTGTCTTATGATGCATTCTCTGTATCCATACCAGATTATGCAGCATGTTCACACACCAGGGCATAAGCTTAGATGTCCAGAGCATCTGTAAATTTGACTGGGCATACAATTTGCAGGTACACATATACTACATTTTGTCAGCAGTGCAAATTGTTATGTGTGCTGTAGGCTGATTTGCACCTGCTGGTTGCACGCATTGCAAGTGCAAAAACATATTGTTTTCATTTTGCAATGCACAGGTCATCCCAATGCTGGGAACATTTTGACGACCAAATTTATGGCAAACCGCGCACATGCATGTTGTCATGGCACTAAGTACAGGACAATGGAGAATTTGCTGGCCTATTTACACAGAATCTTCTTGCTAATGAAAAGGTATCGTTGGAATACAGATGTCAGTAGCAACTGCTTTAGTTCTCTAGCCTAACTACATGTAAAAGAATTGTACACCAGTGCAACACCTTTATTGCAGCAGCTTTGCATGTCTTGATGCAAATATAGCAGTGCAACCTGAGCTATCTAGACTGTTGTAACTGCGTATCTACACTTGCCAGTCTCACCAACGTGTAGACTGTCTGTTGGGCAGAGCAGCTAACAAAGGTTGAAGGGCCGTCAGTAGTGTACAATTGGACTCATCAAAGGCGTCTCTACAAGGCAGGCGCAGGTGCAGCTGCGCCTGGAGTGTACGTCTCAGCTGCAAGCATACAGAAAACAGTTTAGCTGAAAGGTCCTTGCAAGAGCAGTGTATCCGGAACTGGTTCAACGTTTAGATGCAAAGCTGAATGTCAAGGAGCGAAAAGGAACGATGTGCAGGTATCTTACCCTCTTGCAGCATTCTTTCGCGCAGAGCTGACACCTCCTCCAGTTCAGCAAGGATCCTTTGGTGCTGTTCGGCCTCAGCAATCTTGTTGTCCTCGGTGTCAGCCAGCATCTTGCGGGGCTCGGCGCAAGCGCCAATGACGAGTAGTGCAGCGAAGAAGATGGCAACGTTCACCCTGTTCATTTTAATGGTCTGCGGAGGAGGGACAGCTGTCAACAAGCTGTGATCACGTTCAATCCAGATAGATCGACGACAAAGGCAGTATGCATAGCTTGCACAATGATGGCACACTAACGAGCAAGAAATTTTGAGCCTTTAGGAGGACGTCTACCTGTAGATGGGAAGGGACGAGAAGACAAGTTAGCCTCGGCTGCAGAGGGGCAGCTGCAAGTTGCTAGGAAGGTAGAGAAGGCTGAAGGCAGAAGAAAGTGGAAGGCGACGGTGTGACAGAAACTACACAACCTCGAAGCTTTATATTGTCCTCTCTTGCCAGGAACACCGCGTATTTTCGCGCTTGCGTGAAGTCCCTCCAAAAGCTTCGGTGTACGGTGCGGCTTGAAAGGTGTCCCAAAAAGTTGACTAATGTTGAATAACCTTGCAAAGGCTACTCAGTGATGCAGTTTGCGCAGAGATCAGACATGCACGAATGTCTGCATCGAGCCAGCAGCGCTCTGTGTTGATGCGCATGCATGCGCAGGCAATGAGGGTCGCATGCTATTTGATGTATTGTTTGCAAGCGATAAGACTTGCAAGAAAATTGTCGGCCCGCTGGCCATATGCATGGCTAAAGCATTGTACATGTATATGGCATTACATGTGATGTTCCAGCTGATCATATGAGCTTTTGATGAGCAGTGCAGTCATGCACCGTGCGTGCAAAAGTTCTGCCGAAAGCGCAGCTCAGTCCGAGCTGTTGCATTTTTGCAAGGCTTGGCAGGTGTGCATGCAGAGGAAGATGCAAGAAGAGGAAGAAGCCAGGGTGAAACGCATGCAGCTACGATTCAAAGCACCTAGCCAGTTGACTCAAGATTTGGAGGGATGGTGGGACACGTCCATGAACGGCGCAAAGCGCTTATGTCACAATATAAAGCTGAGCCAGAAGAGCTCCAGTCACCACATCTGCTCATTTCGCTGTCCTGTCTCGCTGCCCCGGCACAAGCTGCTAGCGTCAGATCCACAGTCTCTCCTAAAACGTTGTTCAGGTAACGTTGCTTCGAAGCTGCCGAGATGACTTGCTGCACCCAGACATTGCTAGCTATGGCGTTCACGTCTTCGTAAACTATTGCCTCTCTGCCTTTGAGTTCACTGGCTACGTCGTGCAAACTCCTGAGTTTCAGTGATCTCCCTTGCGCGGTGTTTCAACGCTGCCTTGCTACCGTATAAGCCGATTTTGCTGATGTGAAGGCACTGTAGTCTTTGCTTGCTGACATTTGTTGGTTATCTGCAGGCGTACATCATGAACAAGGTCAACATCGCAGCCTTCTTGGTGGCTCTTCTTGTTGTCGGTGCAATCGCTGCACCTCGCAAGGTGCTTGAGACAACAGAAGCTAGCGAGGCTGCTGCGTCTTCCGAACAACACCAGAGGATCCTGGCTGAGCTAGAGGAGGTCAGCGCACTGCGTGAGAGGATGCTTCAAGAAGGTGAGAGCTTGCTGCAGATCTGCCCTGTCTGGTAAAAAGCTTTGTTTGATTTATGTTCGCTTTTTGCCTGTGCATGCCAAATGTTAGCCCGAGGTGCTTGTGCATTCTGGCTGTGTGATGGCAGCTTTGCATGGGTGCAACATTAAGTGCTGTCGTAGTTCCTTACCACACACACACTTTGTATCCCAGCAATGCTGTCCCACACATGCGCTGACATCCTACTGACTTGTTTTTTGCAGCTGAAACATACACCTCCGGTGCCTCTGCACCAGCCCCAGCGTAAGTTGGGTAAAATTGGCAACTTGTACTGGTGTTCATCGCTGGCTATTTCATCAAGACCAATTTGATGCACTCAAACGAGAAGTAGCTGAGCAGGGACGTGTATCGGATAGTAGACTGAAGGACTATCTGATAGTAGACTAGAGGAATTTATTAGTCAGTTGAGTAGATGGTTTTCAGTCTGTACTGATCCTGATAGCATGCCACATTGGCCAAAACAATGTAGAGTGGCCCAAGCTCCATTTTTTGTTATTTGCAGATAGGTTCACTGCCATTTCTTTGATACTGTTGCAAACTCAGGATGTCACAAACTGGTGTGAACAATTGACTCTGCAATGTAAATGGCTTGCAGCTTACGTGATGACCTGGTGTGCTTTGCATCCTGTCCAATCACAGCATACGCAAGCAACATGCTCTGTGTTGCACATTTGCATCATTTGTAACTACTGTATAGTGCAGCCAACATCTTTTTGCGATTGGCCTGTCATTGTTAGCAAGGATAAATGTCAACAGTCACACTGCTTAGAAAACTTCAAAACCATACCTCTGAAGTTGGTTGCATCATTATTGTTGCATGCGTGATACCTGTCCAATGTTGGAGTTTGCTACTTACCTGACGTGAACCATGGAAGTGCACTTGCTGATGTGTAATCTCAGTTCAGCATGTTTTTGCTCATGACTCCAAACCTACAGCAAGCGTTTTTATCACATGTCCTTTTTATCGCATGACCCTTATCTTATTTTGCATCCACACAGTTATTCTTGCCACCATACAGCTGTTTGAATTCAGACAGATGACAGTCCTGTCAGGGTCTAGCTTGTTTCAATTGGTTGTCTCAAGGTGTATGCCAGCTGACTTTGCGTGTGCCAAGGGTGCTCTCTGAGCCACCAGATGGTAAGGCTGAGACAAAATGCTTTCACACGTCTACCCCTGGTGTAACACCTGCTGTGAGGCACAAAGCTAGCTAGATAGATCTCTATAGAGCTACCTACAATCATGCGCTAGCTGGTAGTGCAGTACATTGCAGTGCTACCCAACAGGTGACCCTGAAATGCTGGAAGCAATTGACCTGACATGCGATGACGAATGTGCCAGCCAGCTGAGCCAGCTGAGCTGGCAAAGGCCGGGCTCGGCTTTGAGTTCAATTGGGCGGTACCGGGAATATCGAACGGCAGGTTCGCCCAAAGCACTTTAGAGCAGTTTGCAGTCTTCAAGCTTTTGTCTTGTTCTTCTCCAGGCTCGTCAGCATCCAGCCGATAGGGCTTCACAGACAGCACTCAGTCACTTTACCAAGTGCTGCGGTCAGAGTCTGCTGGTAGTCATCAAGGTACGCTGGGGCTTCAATGTGCTGTCCTGAATTTTCCTGCAGGCGGGCACTGTCGTCAAGCAATCGCAAGACTGCCGACAACGAATGCTGCCTCATGTGTAACACTTACTGTCTACGCGACATCGCCTTTGTTCGATTCGTCACGACAGTCTGAAAGTGCTCGCTGGCGGTACAGTCTCGGCTGATCACTGTCATTATGTCCGCACGATCCGCGCTCTTCAGCCTGAGTAAGAAACCCTCTGATCTGTGCAGATCGCTAGCGAGATGAACAAGTTCAACGTCGCCGTCTTTCTCGCCGCCATGCTAGTTGTAGGAGCTTGCGCAGCGCCGCGCAAGATGCTGATCAGCTCAGAAACGCAAGAGATGGCGGACGCTGTAGAGCACCAGAGAATGCTTGAAGAACTTGAAACCGTCCAGGCTCTGCGTGACAGAATGCTTGCTGAAGGTCCGCCTTCGTCTTTGCCTGGCATTTTGACGCTGCCAGACAAGTCAAGTCCAGATTGGAATGCACTTCTTCCAGAGAAACTTGCACAGTGACTGTCAAGGACCATCTAGAGTGCACTGCTGCTCACGCTGCTCTTGCAGAAGAAGCCAAGGCATTGAGCAAAATCTGTGTTGTGTGCAGCTGCAACCTATGAGGTCGTTTCTACCACTGTGGGAGCTCCAGCACCTGCTCCATTGTGACCAGAGTGATGCAAGATGGCTGACAAGTGTGCAATATTGATTAATGCTGCTGGGGCTTCACAGCCTAACACATTCCGAAAGAAGACACCCTTGCCTGCTGTAGACTGCCAGTTCAAGACAAATTCTTTGTGCAAGCTTCAGCAGCTCAGGAACCAGCAAACTCCTAGTCTTTCAGATTATTTAAACCTGCATCTCTGCAGTGGGATGGCCCTGCAAATGTACATGGCTTCGTAAAATCAGGTTTAGCTGATCATGATTGACTTTTTGGTCGCAAGATGTGGCGCTAACGATCAAGTGAGACCCGGCTTTGTCAACTCAATGCATTTTGCGTGTAAAGATAACATGCTAGCTATAGCACAATGTGCCATGTCATGTAGACATTGTCTGCACACAATGTTGCTGGTCCTGCAAGCAGCAACTGCAGGTGATTGTGCTGTGATGGCAGAGGCTGCAGCCTGTGTATGCTTGCTCACTGGTGTTCTCGACCACATGCACCAGCTGATATTGACTATTGCATGTACATGTGTGACAGGGACGTCTGACCAAATCTCTCGCTCATTCTTGCTGTCAACGACTACTTCGACTTCTCAATCAAGTGAGATCATCCTCATCTATATCTGCAGTGTCTACCACAACTGCTGGCGCAGCTCCTTGAGCTCCCCCTAGTTGCGCTGCCATTGCCCTGACATCTCCCACAGGGAGCTTCTTAGCAAGCTTGCCCACCTGTACAGTCAGCAAATGTGATCACAGCCTAGTACAGCCCCAGACGGTGCAAAAGCTTGTGCATTGCAAGTGATGCACATCGCTTATGGCAGGGTTTGGCAGCAGAACTTACACAATGCGCATATATAGTCAACACAAATTTTGCAGCAATGGCATAGACTGCAAATCAAGTAGACTGCAACAAGTGCTGGTGATCTGAGGGTCAGGTTTTACATCAGACGGATGAGCTGTGGAATTGCACACTCCCACACACACACACACACACACACACACAGACACACAGACAGACAGACTGATGAACAGACAGACACATGTGTTGTTTGACAGACTGGCTGCCACTGCCACAGAGAATTGACAAACACACTGATCAATGTGTTCACCTGATTGTCCAGGTCCAGAAAGATTGGTTTGCTGGTGATCAGCTTCCTGATTGCGGCTTCATCAGCTGATCGGTAGGCATCAAACAAAGCATCAGCTACCAAGGCTTCTGAGCTGCAGTTGAAGGCGTCCACACCCAGTGCATCCTGCAGACACACTGCAGGATTCAGTCATCATTCATTTATTCAATCGTTTATTGGTTCATTTACTCACTCTGTCATTCACTCATCCACTCATGCTTTGGGCGTTGTGCCTGGGGTGTCCACAGACAAACGCTATTGTTGCAAACTGATGATGTGATGCAGGGTCAGTAGGCCCTGCTGCATGTGATCGGACGTGTTGTCTGGCCGAAACATGTAAAATATTCCTTCTTCTTCTTCTTCCATCCATCTGTCCATCCATCAATTCATTCAACAATTCCTTTTTTGACATGTGTCTCCCCCTAGGGTCAGGTATGTACATCCCTGAGTAGCGTGCTGTCTGAGGTCCTGTTCTGGCAATCAGCAAGATGAGTCATCACTTGTTTAGGCATGGATGGGAGGGTTTTCACACAGCTGGCAATGCGTGTCGCCGCTGCTGTGCAGTGTGTCAGAAAGAGTTCCATACAGGTCAGGCTACTGAGGTATTTCGGCTACAGATGGAAGCAGTTGCACCCCAGAGCATGGCATGTATCCGCGCTTCCAGGCTGTTGGTACATCTCAGCTTCACATGAAGCAATCACACCCCAGAGCACAGCATCAATCCACATTTTCAGCCTGGGCAGCCCGGTATGATACTTGGCTTCTCATCAAACTGAAGTCGAAAGGCATAGTCTTTTCTTGTCTTTTCTGTTTTCCCCACATGAATAGCATGGCAGGATGGGGAAGCTCCTCTTTACTGAGTTCCCTACAAGCATCATCTGTACATTTTCCCCTGTTCATCTTCCATTTCTTGCTGAGGTACAGGGTGCCTGACCTGGTACGTAGCCCAGGCTTCTGCAGCATTGCCAGCATACAGGCCTACCACAACAGCACCCAGGTACGCCTTGCACTGACTGCTGGTGGCATGGCTGGCATCGCATGCCTGTGCGAAGCGCATCAGCATGTTCATCGCATCCACATAGCGCTGGTTCTTGATGTGGCTGCCTGCGTGCATCAAGAAGTCATGAGTGTAACAAGACCAGGGTTGTGCACGCAGACACGCATGCACGCACAGACATACACACATATACCGCTGGTTCTTGATGTGGCTGCCTGCATACAGCAAGAAGTCGTGAGTGTAACAAGACCAGGGTTGTGCACGCACGCATGCACACATAGAGTTGACTTGATGTGGCTGCCTGACAGAAGCATGAAGCCTGGTGTCAGATGAAACCAGGGCTGGTCCGTGATGTGGTTGCATGTTTGAATGTATGACCTGAACGACTGCATGGACGGATGGATGAATGGATGGATGGACGGCTGCATGTGAAAATGCGAAATGAGGAAGCAGATGATGAAAGAGAAGCAAAAACAGATGAAACAGATGACAAAACAGACTCCTGGGCAGCCTGGTATAATACTTGGCTTCTCATTGAATTGACGCCAAAAGGCACATTCTTTCCTTTTCTTTTTCTGAGAAAACAGATTACCTATGGCCTGTCTGAAGATGTCCAGAGCCATGGACTCCTTGCCATCATCCTCCATCAGCTCTACAGCCTCCAGATACATCGCACTGGCTTCCTGCACCGCACTATCCAGTCAACCTCAGAGGTATGGGTGTAGGGTTTGAGGTTTAGGGTAAATCCTTGTCATCATCCTCCATTAGCTCTACAGCCTCCAGATACATTGCACTGGCTTCCTGCACCGCAACCTCTCCTTCAGTCAACTTCAGAGGTATGGGTGTAGGGTTTCAACTTTAGGGTTGCTCTTTGTGAGTAATGAACATGCACCTGTTGACTATGAAAGCATGTTTTGTTGTTCTAGTGTGTCTTCTTTGTGTTGGACAGGGATTCACTGGCCCCAGGGATTGACCAGATGTCAGTGATCATCGTCCAAAGTTGACTACACAGATTCTGGGTCAGCTTCTGTGAAGACATGATGGAAACATGACATTGACTGTGGTTAGTGTGACAGGATCCCTGGGATTGCCCTGAGTTGATTTTACAGTCCCTAGATGCCCTGCACCAGCCTCCTGCAAGCATGACACAAACTGCCAAAACCATGACTCCATAAAATGGTTGAAATTAAGGCAGAGATCGCTCCAGTTGCTGTCAATCGATCCTTTGCACTGGCGGCAATACATTCCTTGCACTGGTCCACATCAACCATCACGGTCCAGGCAGCATTCTCAGAAGCTGAGGCAGACGGTGCCACTCACCCCCTTCAGGAGAAGAAAAGCTTGCTTGTTTCACAGAAAGGTGGTTGTAGGCAACCAGTTTGACCCCCCTCAGAAAAAGAAAAGCTTGCTTGTTTCACAGAAAGGTGGCCGTAGGCAAGCACTTTGACCCAGCTGTCTTGTTTGATCAAGCCATAGCTGCAATGCATTGACTGCCGGCATGCGGAGCACGGACAATGGTTCATGCAATGGTTCCACGCAACATGCGCTTTTGGCCATGCACGCTTTGCTACAGAGAAGCTTGATGGACAGGGCCAAATGAGTAGGTGATGCCCCCTGGGAGTGAAGCACACTATAAAGGGGTTTCATTAACATTACTCTGGGTAGTGGACACTAGAGTTACTGTGGGTGGCAGACACTTGGACTACTCTGGGTAGTAGACACTTGCCCTGTCAGCGCACACCCCTTGGTCAGCGCACACCCCTTGGTGCAACTTAGGGTCTGACGTCGGCATACGATCTAGATGTAGACATTCCAAGTAATGGCTAGCGAACCTGTCATTGACATGGTACTCATTTCAGCAGTACCACTAATGCAGGAGACTGGAAGATCTTTGTGTGCTTGTTCATGGTTGGCTGGTCGACTTAGGTGACACTAAGTGCAGCTGATGCCAGGGCAAAGCACATGAAAAAGGTCATGGTTCCAGAAAGAAGCCGCCATATGCACTTTGACGTTTTCATGTGGCTTAGGCAAACGCTTCTCTCTCTCTCTCTCTAGGGCTGCAGGTTGCAGCGTCATCTCCGTGTTTGCAGCAGCATTACAGGAAGACCAGCAACGTGGTACCAGAGCTCACCTGAGGGTTCTTTTCCTCAACTAGCTTGGCTGCTTTGCTGAGTGCTTCAGCTGCAGCTGATCTCCTGCCGGCTTCCTTGTACAGCTGCGCTGCTTTCCTGCATGTCGATCAGCAAACTGTCTTGAAATGGTCTTGTTTGCTTGCAGCAAGGCAGCTGCAGAAGCCTGATGTTGTTCCAGCTAATGCACGTGCAGAAACGCAAGGTGAAATTATGCAGTATGAAGCAACCTGGACAGCTCTGCTACTTGTGTCATGTTCCCTGTTTCCTTTGCACAGCTTGCCGCCTGCTCCAAAAGCTTCCCTGCTTGCCATGGCGAGCTCTGCCGTTCCTGCCCGGTTGCAGCTCGCTCGAATGCGTATCTCGCCTTGTCATAGCACTTAGCTGCCTGTAAGCTGTATACATGATGAGCCTGGTTAGCAGTTGAGGCTGCACGGCAAAACCTTTCAGCAGCTTTTGACCTTGTATAGTTTGGCTACTTTCTCGTATATCGGCTGTGCCTGTTCCCAATCGGCCTTGATGCGCATTGAGAAGAACGAGGGGTCGCATAACTTGTTGGCCTGCTTCATGAGCTTGTCAGCGTCTGCTGAGCTCATCTTGAAAAACTGTCAGCGAGAACGCGAGTGCACGAATCTGATGACTACTCACAGACAACAGCAGCCTCGCACTTGCTCACGAGCGGGCAATGCTGCAGCAAGGTTTGCAAAAGCTTGGGGGGAGACTAAACGTCAGCTTCCTGGCTGAGCCTGAGTCAGAAGTTCTGACTGCAACTTCCTGTGCAAGTGTTGCGGTACTGAGGAGGGCCGAAGCACAGCAGCGCGGTCGTGCTATCGCATTGCGCGCCAGCATCGCCTGCAGGGAAGAATAGGTCATGGTGGAAAACGTCCCACCCTGGGGCACACTAGGTTGATCCACGCACTCCTGGTCTTTGACCTTTCGGCAAGGGTCTCTGCGCGGGCTGCAGTCACTGAGACATCGAGTATGGGCCGTAGGCCATTCCCGAAGATGTGACAAGATACTCTAGCATGCCTCTGGAACAGCTGTTTATGAACCTGATGCAAGCCTGGAGGGTGCAGCGACAGCAGCTTCAGGTCATTGGCGGAGCCCTGCTGGTTCTCCTCTGCCTTGTGTTCTATGAAAGGAGCCAGTGGACGCAGCCACCACCTTTGGATTTGCTTCACGACTTGCCGTCAGCACAGCCTTCGCACAGCTCAGATGCACCTAGCGCTGCAGGCCTGCCTCACTTTGGCAAGTCTGACCCCTCAACACACTGGACCTGTCACAATAGCACAGCCTGGTTCCAGAAGCACCCGTACAGATGGCGGGAACTTGAGGAGCTGGCAGGCTTGCTCTGTGCCATTGATGCCATAAGTGGCTTCCAGCTGGGGCTAAACATCACAGGTGCGCAGCCCGTCCTTGGTCTTACTCAAACTACAACGTAGACCATTATTTGCCTCTTTGCCAAGCCATTTGACAGAATGGCATTGTTGGCACATCAAAGGAACCACAAGCCGCTCTGACGACGCATTGCCTGTGCATAACTGCAAGCAAACTCACCCCACCCAGCAATGCACCCACAATCCATGTCACCAATGCCATGCATATGGTCCCAAAGCTTGCCTAAACATGCAGCTGTCATATGCAGCTATGCACACAACAGTGTGGTCGATGCAACATGCGTCAACCACCTGTGCAACACTGAAGTACACAAGGTTTGATGCTGCAGTGTCTCTTCATTGCATCGCTGTTTTCTGCAGGAACAGATGAGCAGTCTGCATCTGAGGATGTAGTCAGCGACAACAAGTTGGGCAGCTCAGTCTCTGTCCTCATTACACGGCTTCAGGTGAGCTCTGTTAGCTTATCAGCTTGTGTTCTGTTCTGATAATAAAACTTATCACAATAAACCTGCTTTCCAGCTCATGATGAGCTAGGTACGTGCGAGACCAGCTTGTGTCCTTGTTAGTTTGCATCCAATTCCATTACTTGCTCACAAAAACCATCATCATGTTGCTCACCTAGGCAACTTGCCTCATCTGTGGTCTGCAATGCACATACTGGCATATCCATCCAGCAGCAGACTCATAATACATGTCTGAGTGAAATGCAAACGTGCAATTTTGTTTTGTGCTTGGTCAGCTCTGCTGTTAAGCCCAAGGTCCAAAGTATGCCTTCATTAGTCATCAACAGCAGCTATCAAGTATCACGTGATCAACCCCTGGCAGACAATGCCTGTACTCTCCTTCATGTTTGCATGCTTCTTTGATGAGCATGGCGAGTTGGAAGATTGAGAGCCCAATACACCCACTGACCTCCCCACTCTGAGTTCCCTGTTGCTGCATGACTCAGTCAGCTCTAGACCCTCCAAGCTTTGCCACTTATGCCAAGAGCAGCTGCACTTTATTGTGCCTGTGCGTACCTGACTGATTGTGCATACCAAACCTTACTGCAAGACATATGTTTCCTGGAGCAAATGGATGGATGCACCGAAGAATGAACGGATGAACAAATGAATGAATGGATGGATGGATGAATCAATGAATGAGTGAGCGAGCATCCAGCAGCAACTGCTTGTCTGTGCAATCAGTGTGTAACGTCAAACTGGTGGCATGCAGGCAAGAGTGACGGAGTCTGAAGATGCGATGGGAAAGACTGGAAACATCATGCTGGAGATGTGTCACTTCGCTGAAGCAGAATCCTTGTGGCCATGTAGAAGACTGGCAGCTGCTAATGCCACACTCCCAGATCAGGTTGGTACTGTCTCAGCTAGGGTTGGTAACTGTTCCAGCTAGGGTTGGTCACTGTCCCGGTTAGGGTTGGTAATTATCCCAGCTAGGGTTGGTAGCTCTCTCAGCTAGGGTTGGTAACTGTCCCAGCTAGGGTGCGTAACTGTCCCAGCTAGGGTTGATAACTGTGGCAGCTACGACTGGTAACCTGTTCCAGTCAGGGTTGTGGACTATGGCAGCTAGGATTGGGAACTGTCTTAAAAAGGGTTGAGAAGTGTACCAGATGTGGTTGGTAGTTGTTGCACATAGGGTTGCGACTGTTTCAAACAGGGCTGGTAGCCGTTCCAAGGTACATGAAGGTTGCCTCTATCTGTTTGTGGCCATGTCCCATATAATAATAAGAATAATAATTAAAACGTGTACTTAGCCAGCAGGCATCAGGTACATGCGACGCAAGTCAGTTCCCTGCAGACCGATTCCCTGCCCATATGTTTGTCTGATATCACAGATGCTCTTCTGGAGTTTCAACAGCTTTTCTTAGCTTTGTGGAGGCAGCATTCATCCTTGCATGATGCAGCAGCTCATGCTTGGTCTCTCTGTGCGCCAGCCTGTCTATCTGTGTTTGCCATCTACTTGTCCATCCGTCTGTCCGTGTGTCTGCCTGCCTCCCTGTGTTCATGTCTGCATGGCTGCTTGCCGTCCAGCTCTCCATCTGTCTGTTTGCCTGCATGCCTTTCCATTTATCTGCCTGTCTGGTTGACAGGCATTTCTTAGCCAGCTTGCCTGTCTGTCTGTTTGACATGCAGTCTGTCTGCCTGTGTGTCAGGAACACACCACAAACCAAGTATTGTCAATGTTGTCCACAAAAATGTCTGTCTGTGCGTAGGCCATGAAGCCCGCAGGTGACAGTCGCACAAGCATCTTCACACGCTTTGATGACGGCTCACTCAGCTTTCAGGACTATCAGCAGGGCCATCCCGGCAAAGCCCTGCTGGGGCTGAATGGCGTCATGACCGCCCCACGCTTCTTCACCTTCCTGCTGTGGCTGACTAATAGCCAATTTGCATTGTCCCAAGCTCAGCGCAGGCTTCTGGCGAAAGTCGTGACTGCAGCTATCCCTATGCGCAATGCGATTCAGATTCTGCGATGTCCTTTTTCTGGTGTGCTGATATTCCTGCTGTCCCCAGGCGTGCAGGTATTGCCTGTGAGACTGCGATTTCAAAATTCAAACTGTAGCATGCTGCATGCTGCTTGACCAACTGTATGCTGTGCCGTGCTGTGCGCTGTGCTGTGCTGTGCGCTGTGCTGTGCTGTGCGCTGTGCTGTGACGATTGCACGTGCTTGTCAGTGTAGTCATCTACTGAGCTGTGCTATGCATGCTGCGCTGCGCATGCTGCCATGCTGTGCTGTGCGTGCACATTCGGCTGCACATCAGCAGTCATGACTTGCTGTTATCCTTCACCTCCGTTCCTCTTCTTCATTTCGACCTCATCACATGCTGATGCTTAGAACAGACTGCTGTGGAGAGGCAACACATGCCCGTTACCTAGCTCATCATTATATGGCCTACATTACTTTTATTATACTCAGCATTATTGTTGTCACTATCACATGTTGTTGCTGCAGACCATGCTATATGCATTGTCACCATCATCATTGTCATTAATAACAACAATAACATTATCTTTGGCATCATTGTGGTATGTTATTGCTGCAGACTATGCTATATGCGTTGTCACAATCGTTATTGTCATGAACAATACTATCTTCAGCACCATTGTTGTATGTTGTTGCTGCAGACCATGCTATATGCGTTGGCCTACATAGACCAGCAGCCCCTTCTAGGCAGCTGGGTATGGTTGGTGGGTGTGGGCTCATCAGCAGCTGAATTGTACTGCCTGTATGCTGCCTACTACAGTCCAATGCCGCTGACAGACAAGTTCAGCAGCCTCATATGCAGCCACTTCATCCTTCCCTTCTTCAACATCTTCCTCAGCGCATGCTATGTACGCTCTCCTCTTCTTCCTCCTCTTCTTCTTCTTCTTTATGTGATATCGATTCAGGTTTCTGTTTGTCGACATCTTCCTCAGAGAATGCTATGTGCGCTCTCCTCCTCCTGTTGTTCTTGTTCAAATGCAGCCTTTGATTTTCTCTGTTCATCAATGACTTCCTAGAGCGTATGTATGATCTCCTCGATCTCCTCCTCCTCGATCTCCTCCTCTTCCTCTTCCTCTTCCTCCTCCTCCCCCCATCCTCCTCCTACCCGTCCTCCTCATGCCCCCCTCCCTTCTCCCCCTCCTCCCCCCCCTCCTCCTCCTCCTCCTCCTCCTCCCCTCTCCTCCTCCTCCTCCTCCTCCCCCCATCCTCCTCCCCCTCCTCCTCC
>JAABUK010001604.1_pt1 | contig 42611 bp, 34 predicted proteins | sample 5559141 | NCBI WGS metagenome assembly JAABUK01 (sample SAMN10711869, study PRJNA513367) | rock metagenome | isolation source: Antarctica rocks | place: Antarctica: Victoria Land, Pudding Butte nord | collected 2016-01-03 | reverse complement strand
GCCGAGGAGGATGGGCCGCGTCCACGCCGGCTCCCCTCAGGGGTTCGCTCACTTCGCTTGCGTTTCACGCAGACGATCGACCGGATTGTCAAAGAGGCACCGGGGGACAGGAGCCCCCGATACGATCGGCCGGGGCAGCCCGCCCCATATCAGGACGAAACCCCGGCCGCTTGTTCCCGTTCCACCCGGAGACGACAAATGACCCCTTGCAGGGCCATGACCGCCTCCGTGCTTCCCGGGAGCTTTCGCTGGTGGTCCGTTCGATGCGGTTTGCGTCGTCGTCATCACCAGCGACAAGGGTTATCCTACCGCGAAAAATCGGGAGGTCAACAGGTTACCCGGTTTTTTTCCAGGTAGGTTTCCCGGTCTATTTGAAGAACGTCGCGGCCTCGTGGTAGAAGTCCATGGTCAGGGTCTTGGAGGCGGCGACGCCTGCGGCGAGCGTGGTCTCGATGATCCTGGTCCCGGAGAGGGCCACCATCGTGCCGAACTTGCGTTTGAGCACCAGGCGGCTGGCGCCCAGGCCCAACCGCGTCGCGAGGACCCGGTCATAGGCGCTGGGGGCCCCTCCTCGCTGGAGATGGCCCAGGACGACGCATCGGGTCTCGTAGCCGGTCTGGTCCTCGATCAGTTTGGCGACGACATGGCCGACGCCCCCGAGGCGGACGTGGCCGAAGGCGTCGGTCTCGGCCGCCATGGTGGTCGAGCCCTTGTCGGGGAACTCGGCGCCCTCGGAGACGATGACGATGTTGTAGTTCTTGCCGCCGTCTCGGCGTCGTTTGAGGACGTCGACGACGTGGGAGATGTCGATCGGGACCTCGGGGATGAGAATATAATCGGCGGCGGTGGCGATGCCCGAGAAGCAGGCGATCCACCCGGCGTGACGGCCCATGGTCTCGACCACGATGATCCGCCGATGGCTCTCCGCCGTGGTCCGGAGGCGGTCGACGGCCTCGGTGACGATGTTGATCGCGGTGTCGAAACCGAAGGTGAAGTCGGTGACCATCAGGTCGTTGTCGATGGTCTTGGGGACGCCGACCAGCGGGAGGTTGAAATCGCTGTGGAGGCGATGGGCGACGCCCAGGGTGTCGTCGCCGCCGATGGCCACGAGGGCGTCGAGTCCGAGGGCCTTGAAGCTCTCGCGGACGGCGGCGACGTCGGTCTCGGCGTTCTTGAAGGGATTGGTCCGCGACGACCCGAGGATCGTCCCGCCCCGGGCGATGATCCCGTCGGTCTCGGCGACGTCGAGGTCGCGGCTCAGGCCCTTGACCAGGCCCCGCCACCCTTCGAGGATCCCGACGCACGTGCCGCCCTCGTTGGACACGCCCTGCACCACCGCGCGGATCACCGCGTTGAGGCCGGGGCAGTCGCCCCCCCCCGTCAAAAGGCCGACTTTCATGGAAAGTTCCTGGACTGGGCCCTGCACGACCGCCGATCGACGACGCCGGCCCTCCGATCGGGCCGGGTCGGGCGACTCCGAATTTGCCAACCTAGCAGACGATGCCCCCACTGAACAGGGGCCGACCACCCTCGGATCGGCCGGATCAGCGGATGAAGATCGGAAGGACCCGACCCCGATCCCCGGGGCCTGTCGATCCGGCTCCGGGATCGGGAGCCCGGCCGATCGGACGTCCCGGTCGCTTCAGGGGGCCTGGATGATCGGGCTGGCTTCGAGGAGGCGATGGCCGCGCTGCTCGTCGATCTCGAGTCGGGTGAGCAGGCGGTGGCGGATGAGGCGGAGGGTCTGGTCGATGGTCTCGGGCCGGGTGTCGGGGAGGGGCATGGCCCCGCCGGCCCGCTTGTCGTGGCCCCCGGCGGAGCCGGAGCCCTCGACGACGACCCGGAGGACCTCCCCGGAGTGGCCCCCGAGGTGGGCGGCCCTCATGGAAAGCTTGAGGGTCTGATCGAAGAGGCCGATGGAGAGGGCCCAGTTGACCCGGTCGAAGCGGATGAAGAAGTCGGCGAGCTCGGCGATGATGTCGGGCTGGGGGACGGTCCCGCACCAGCTCACGACGACGTCGCGATAGAGGAAGGCGTTGGACAGGGCATTCTGGAAGGTGGCGAAGTAGTCCTGCGAGAGCTTGGGATTCTTGATCCGGGCGAGGAGGTCCTTGTCGGCCCGGGGGAAGAGCCAGACCAGCGCACCGTCGTCGAGGGGCCCGGATTCGCGGGGGTAGCCGGAGACCTCGGAGTCGATCCCGTACAGGAGGGCGGTGGCCAGTCGGGGGGGGATGGGCAAGTCTTGTTCCAGCAGGTAGCCGGTGACCATCGTGGTGGTGGCGCCGAGGTGGGCCCGGATGTCGCGGAACACGACGCCTTCGAGGTCCCCGCCGGTCTCGTGGTGGTCGAGCACGGCGACGGGGACGACGGCCTCGCTGGCGTGCCGGCCGGTCCTGGGCTGCGAGTCGACCATGACCACGGCGTCGTCGGGCCCGAGGAGGACCTCCCCGATCGGGACGAGCGGGATCGGGATCAGGTCGACCATCGCGCGGTTCTCGGCCCGGGCGATCATGCCGTCGACCGTCAGGGTGACCGGCCGGTCGGGATGTCGGGCTTCGAGGAGGGCCCGGAGGCCGAGCATGCTGGCCAGGGCGTCGGGGTCGGGGTTGACGTGGGAGACCAGGACGACCCGGGCGAACGGGGCGAGGGTCGCCAGGAACCGCTCGGATCGATGCTTCCGGGACAGGACGGGCTCCGGGTCGGACTCGGCCATCATCGCGGTCGCACCCCGATCGGTCCTCCGGGGCGCGGGGGCCGGTCGCCCCCGCAAGGTCCCCGATCGATCGAGCTTACGCCAGATCGGCCGGGCGTTCCAGACCTATTGGGCCGGGGGCCTCGGTCGCGCGGGCCGGGCGTCGGACGCCTTCCAGAGGCCGGGGTCCCGGGTTGGGCCGTCCAGCGCGGCCCCGACCCTCTCGAAGATCGACCGGCTCAGCTCGGGATCGCCCGCGACCCCGTACAGCAGGGTGACCTCGGCGGCCGAGTCGCCCTTGAGCTGGACCACGGCCCCGACGGGGTGCCCGTCCTTGGACTTCGCCCTGATGTCGTAATCGACGTCGCGGCGCGCGATCCCGACCCCCAGCTTCTCGCGTTCCGACCGGGAGAGCGACCGGGATTCGTTCGACTGCGGGTCGACCATCAGCCGGACGTCATCGAGGATCGGGTCGTTGATCATCACCTGGGTCATCGCCCAGGCGACCCGGGTGGCCGACGCGGGGTAGACCCGGGTGACCGCATTGGGATTCCGGTCGACGACGCCGGGATAGCGCTCGTTCGCCGTCTTCATCGTCGAACAGCCGTGGAGGGCGCAGGCGACGATCGCCCAGTGGACGGGGGCAGCTTTGCGCATCGTGCGCCTCGGGTCGGTGGGATCGGGCTGACGTCATCCTTGACATCGCGGCGCAGCGTAGGAGATCGCCCGGGCGGGGTCAAGCTGAGTTGTCGGCGCGGGCCCGGGCCCGGCATCGGCGGCGAAAATCCGCCGCCTTCGGGGAAAAACCCGGATAACGGCGGCCCCTCGATCCGGAATATGAGGGATGGAAGCCGGATCCACCTCCTCATCCCGCCGGACACCGAAAGGACCGAACCCATGTCGACCTCCGAAGCCCGGATCAACGCCAACCGGAAGAACGCCGCCCTCTCGTCCGGCCCCAAGACTGACGAGGGCAAGGCCATCTCGCGGGCCAACGCCCTCAAGCACGGGATGACCGGCGCCGGGGTGGTCCTGCCCGAGGCCGACGCCGCCGAGGTCGATCGGCGGTCGGTCGCCTTCGCCAAGGAGCTGGAGGCGACCGGCGAGGTCGGCCTGGCCCTGGCCCGGCGGGCGGCGTTGAACTCGGTCCGGATGGAGCGCGGGGCCGACCAGCAGACCGCCGCCCTCTCGGAGCGGGTCCGCCGGGCCGAGGCCGACTTCGTCGCGCCCGAGGGGGCCGACGCCGCCGAGGCCGCCCGGCTCCTGTCCGAGGCAATCCGGATCGCCATGTTCGACCCCTCGAAGGAGGCGACCCTGGCCCGCCGATATGAGCTTGCGGCCGAACGGGGCTTCTTCAAGGCCCTGAAGGAGTTGCGCCAGATGGCCCGGCCGGCCCGGGCCGGGGCCCCGGTCACATTGGACCGGATGAGCCAGGAGATGTTGGGTTCGTTTTTCGCGGCACAGGCAGGAGCCCGGCAGATGGACGCCGAGTTCGACGCGATGTACGCCGAGCTGGACGTCCCGGAAGTTCCATTCACGATCGGTCGGGGGAAGCGGGAGGAGGTCCGGTCGTCTTTTCCCGGATCCGCAATGGGTCATGGAAAATGACCGATGGTTGATGGGTGGTGGATTCTCGGATAATCCCGAACGCCTGAATCGTACCCGGGATTTCTGATCCGTCGTCACTCTTCGCGCATTTGCCAACCGTGTTACCGGATTGCCTCTGCGCGGGCCTCGGGCCTCCGCGCTCCCACCGGGGCTGCCGGCACCGGGCGGGGACAGTACGCGTCGCCCGAGGCGGCACCGGGGATGAATGGGCCCCGGATCCTCGCCGTCTCAATCCCCCATCCGATCGCCGTGGGGGTGGTGGCCCCGGAGGAATTCGGCGGCCGGGAAAGGCTTCTTGCCTTCAAGCTGGACCGTCAGGAGTCGCACGGCGTCACTGCCGGCGGCGATGACCAGCCGGTCGCTGTGGGCTTCGAGGACGCGGCCGGGCTCCCCATGCCCTTCGAGGGGCTGGCTCCGGTGGACGATCAGGCGGACGGGCCCGGCTGGACGGTGCCAGGTGGTCGAGGCGACGGGCCAGGGTTGCATGGCCCGGACGAGGTCGTGGACCTGGCGGGCCGACCTCGTCCAGTCGATCCGGCCAGCTTCTTTCCGGAGTTTGGGGGCCCTGGTGACCTTGGACCTGTCCTGGGGGAGGATGACGGCCTTCCCGGCGACGAGGGCGGCGATCGCCTCGGCGACCATCGGGCCTCCCAGGAGGGCGAGGCGGGCTTCCAGCTCGCCGGCCGTCTCGTCGGGGCCGATCGGGGTCCGGGCGAAGGCCATCATCCCCCCGGCGTCGATCCGGGGGGTCATCCGGATCACGGTGACCCCGGTCTCGGCCTCGCCGCCCTCGATCGCCCGGGCCACGGGCGCGGCGCCCCGGTAGGCGGGCAAGATCGAGCCGTGGAGGTTGATCCCGCCCATCGGGGTGATCGATAGCAGGTCGGCGGAGAGGATCTGGCCGTAGGCCGCCGTCACCAGGAGGTCGGCGTCGAGGCCGCGGACCAGGTCCAGCGACGCCGGGGCGTTGACGTCCTCGGGCTGCTCGACCCGGATCCCCCGGGCCAGGGCGGCCCGCTTGATCCGGCTCGGGATCAGCTCCTGCTTGCGACCCTGCGGCCGGTCGGGCTGGGTGATCAGCGCGACCACGCCGTGGCCGGTCTCGCAGAGGTGTTCGAACGTGGGCAGGGCGAAATCGCCGGTGCCGAGCATGACGATCCGGGGCGATGGCAGGATGGTCGGCCTCCCTTCGGGAGTCGGGGACGGTCCGGCCGACGGGCCTCAGACCGCGGGTGCCCGGGTCATCTCGTCGAGCTGCCGGCGGATCTCGTCGTCGTCGGGGAAGAGGCCCTCGGCCTGGGCCTTGCGGTAACCGGCCTCGATCTCGCGGATCCTGGCGAGGGCGGCGGGCCTGGCGATCGCCCCGAGGTGGTCGATGAAGAGGCGGCCGTCGAGGTGGTCGGTCTCGTGCTGGATGGCCCGGCCGAGGAGGTCGTCGGCCTCGATCTCGATCGGGTTGCCTTCGAGGTCGAAGGCCCGGACCTTGACCTTCCGGGCGCGCCGGACCTTGCCGTAGAGGCCCGGGAGGCTCAGGCAGCCTTCCTCGGCCTCCTCGGAGGAGTGGCGCTTGACGATCTCGGGGTTGATCAGGACCCGCTCCCCGTCGGCCTGCGCGGCGTCGGCCGTGAGGTTGAGGATGAAGAAGCGGAGCGGGATGCCCACCTGGTTGGCCGCCAGCCCGATCCCGTTGGCCTCGTACATCAGCTCGAACATCGCGCGGACGGTCGCCCGGAGGGTGTCGTCGATCCGGGCGACCGGGCGCGACTCGTGGCGGAGGGCGGGGTGGGGATAAGGCACGATCCGAAGCACAAGGACGCTCCATCGGGGGCGAGGACCGGGGGATCGGCCCGTCATTATAGGGCGACCCGGCCGCGACCGCCAACCCATCGGGCCGGCCCGTCACGGGGCGAAGACGTCCCCCGGCAGGTCGTCGTGGCTCCCGGGCGTCTCGGCCAATCCGGCGAAGGTCGACGCCGGGAGGAAGAAGATCGGCCCCTTCGACCCGGCCGCGTTGGTCGCGTAGAGCTGGCCGATGCCCGCCGGGTTGCCGATCCGGAGCGAGACGGAGGGCGTCCCGTTGTCGAGGTCGAACCGGATCGCGACCCGGGCCGGATCCAGGCCCGAGCCGGGGGGGAAGTCGCCGTCATACCGGGCGAAATGCTCGGTCGTCAGGCCGGCGCACGAGTCCAGGAGCGGGCCGACGCGGCCCAGGTCGAATCCCCGGGCGTCGACCGCACCCTCGATGGTCCAGGTCCGATAACCGTCCTTCACCGACGGGGTCATCGAGAAGCCGCGACCGGGCCAGTCGAGGTGGACCCGCCGGATCCGGTCGGGGTCGAATCGCAAAACCTGGCGGTCGTGGTATTCGGCGTCGAGGACCGCGAGCACGTCGGTGCCGACGGTGAAGATCAGGGGCCGGTCGGAGAGCCTGGCGTACCTCGACCCGGGACGGCCGGGCACGGACGCGCCGATCAGGAGCCCGAGATCCTCGGTCGCCACGGCCCCGGGGGAGGGGTCGGATTTCGGGAGTTCCAGGACCATGGAGTCGCGGCGGAGGGCGGAGACGGTCAGGGTGAGGGCGGGCGTCTTCAGTCCGTACTTCTCCGGGTCCTCGGACGCCTCGGCCACCAGGCTCTCGGCCCGGAGGCCGGAGAGCATCCGGAACAGGCGGCCGACGGCGACCGAGTCGGCCGGCGCGGCGACCGGCTCGACCATCCACCAGCCGATCGGGACGTTGGCCAGCGGGGCGAGCTTGATCGGCGGGGCATTCAGGGCGACCTTCCGGCCCGAGCCGGAGAACGCCAGCCGCTCGATCCGGCCCGTGGGCACGGCCAGGACCAGGTGATCGCGGAAGGCGAGCAGGTTCCTGGGCAGGAAGTCGCCGGCCGATTCGGGCAGGGCCAGGACGGTCCGGTCATCCCCCTCGGTCTGGGCGTAGAGGGCCTTCCGGGCGGCGTCGCGACGGCCGACGCGGAGCGTCAGGGCGAGCTCGCCCTTCGGATCTGCCGGGGTCGGCGCGGTGACCTCGCGCGGGTCGGGGGCCTGCCAGATCTTGAGGACGATCGAGGGATGGTCCAGGCCCGAATCGAGCTGCGGGGACGGGGCGAGGTAGTTGCCGGTCTGCAGCCGGTCGAGCGACTTGAGGAAGGACTGGACCGCCTGCCGGTCGGCGAGGGCGGGCGATGGGCGGACGATGTTCCAGTCGCGGCCGGCCCGGACGACCTCGAAGTCATGGCCCTCGGCGACGACGCCGATCCGGACGACCCGATCGGGGTTGAAGTCGGCGACCTTGGGGCTCCGGTAGCGGTTGGGGTCGACCTGGATGTCCTTCAGGGCCCGGTCGTCGACGGCCATGACGTCGTCCTGGCCTCCCCGACGGACGTAGACCTGGCCGGGACGCCCCTCGACCGGCTTGCCGACGAAGAGGACCTGGGTTGGCCTCCGGCGGTCGGCCCGGCCCGCCTCGACCTCGATCGTCAGCCCGGGGGCCTTGAGCCCGTACCGGTCGAGGTCGTCGTCCTTGACGTTATCGGCGACGAACCGGGAATCGTCGGTCACGCGGATCGAGCCGAGGTCGGCGATCAGGCCGTCGACCCGGGGCTCGGCCGCCAGGGCCTTGATCGGCCCGACGATCCGCCAGGCGTCCGGGTCGCGGCGGAGCTTGAGCGTCCCGCCGGGGCGGGCGACGGTGACCGAATTGACCTCGAACGAGGGGACGCGGAACAGCTCGTGGTCGCGCCACCGGACGGCCAGGAGCCGGAGCAGGTCGAAGGCCCGGGCGTCGACGACGTCGACCCCTTCGGACCCGGCCGGGCGGACGAACCGGCGGTCGAGGCTGGTCTTGCCCAGCTCCAGGGTGGCGATCGGGGCATCGGTCGGCGCCCCCCAGAGGCGGATGATCCCCTCGGGCGGGGCCAGGCCGAACGTCGCCGGGTCGCCCCGGAGCGGGTCGGCCTCCGGCTTCCGGGTCAGCTCCTTGAGGTTGAAGGCCAGGGTCTCGACCTTGGACGGGTCGGCCGCCACGTTGAATGGCGCCGTCATCTGCCAGGAGTTGCCCTCGCGCCGCTCGAAGACGAGCAGCTCGGCCCCCCCCACGATCTCGATCCGGCGGAGGTCGTCGGGCTTGAGGTCGGCCAGCCCGACCAGGACTCGGCCCCTCATCCGCTCCCGGTCCCGGGCGGTCGGGATCCGCGCATAGTCGGCCAGCCAGAGGCCGCAGAGGCCGGCGAAAAACAGGGCGAGCAGGGCGTAAGTGCCTCGGTTGTTCATCGCGGTCGCTGCCCCAGGATCGGACGGGATTCGGGTCTTGGATCCCGGATCCCGGGAGGACAAATGAGGGACGGGGAATGGCTGATGGCTGAGGGTCTACTGGAAATGATCCTACCGAGGCGATCATCCGGCGGGCTGCTTCGATCATCACCCATCAATCATCACGCAAGATGGATCCCGGCCCGCCTTCGATCCCGCAATCCGCGATCCCGGGTTTGCAACGGGAGGCCCGGCTCAATCCCGCCGGGCCAGGTAGGTCGTCAGGCCGAGGCCGACGATCACGACGATGGCCATCAGGGTCGGGACCATGACCAGCCGGAGGGCGAGGCCGGGGTCGGCGGCGAAGATCAGAGTCTCCTGATTCTTGGGGTCGATCCCCTGCATCTCCGGCTTCCCCTTCAGCCAGTACAGGGCGTTCATGATCAGGTCGAGATTCGTCGGGTCGTTGTAGAGGATCCGGTTGTCGGCCAGGTGGGCGGTGGAGAAGACGACCATCCGCGGGGTCGGCTTCTCCGAGGCGATCGCGGGCCGGATCGACACGGCGGCCCCGACCGCGACCGGCCCGGCGGCCTCCCTGGCCGGGTCGCGGGAGTAGGGCCGGGCGTCCGGCTCGGCCTCGACCCACGATTCCGGGCTGGTCCGGAGGAACGGCGCGACCTCGACCCCCGGGTTGGCCGGCCGTCGTGGCGTCGGGTCGGGCTTGCCCGGGGTCGGAGGGCCCAGCACGGCGATCGGCGCCGCGTTCTGGACGAAGGCCACCCGGCCCTGGAGCGTCTCGGTGATCGGGTGGCGATTGCCCGGGACCATGGGCGCGTAGACGAGATAAGGCTGCTTCCGGTAGTTGTACCGGGGGTCGAACACCATCCCCTTGCCGATCTCGACGTTGTAGTTGCGGAGCAGGTCGTCGAGCCCGGTCGGGTCGGTGTTGCCGACGAAGATCATGAGCTGGCCGCCCCGGGCGATGAACGACCGGATCCGCTCCACCTCGTCGGTCCCGAACGGCGACCTCGGGCCGCAGATCGCCAGCAGCGGGCAGGCGGACGGGACCTCGTCGCGGACCAGGTTCACCTCGACCGCGTCGACCCCGACCGACGCCAGCCGGGCCCGCCAGACGCCGACCCCCGGTTGCGAGGGGTCCAGCTCGCCCGACGGCGGCTCGCCGTGGCCGACGGTGAAGCCGATCATCGACCGCTTCCCCTCGCGGAGCCGGATCAGCGCCGAGGTGACGACGTCCTCGCCGTTGAACGTCAGCAGGACCCGGTTCTCCCTCGGGTCGACCCGGGCCCCGGGCCCTTCGAACAGGTCGCGATTGGCCAGGACGGCGCGGGGGACGGCCTCGCCCTCGCCGTAGGAGACGACGACCCCGTCGCCGCGCGAGGCGGCCATCTCCGGGACGCGCCGGGCCAGCTCCTCGAATTCCTTGGTGTTCATGAACTGGTCGAGGTATTCGACCCGGACCCGGGAGGGGTCGGCCGCCTTGTACAGCTCGAGCAGCTGCCGGATCCGCTCGTGCTGGCGGACCGAGGGCTCGGAGTTTCCGTAATAGACCGTGAACGTGACCGGGCGGTCGAGCGATCGGAGCAGGTTGACCGTCTTCGAGGACAGGCTGTAGACCCGGTCGCGGGTCAGGTCGATCGCCCGGCCGCCGTACTTGAAGGCGACCACGTTGCCCACCACCAGGATCCCCGCGACCAGCGAGGCCGTCAGCGCGGTGCCGGAGAACTCCAGGACCCGGCGGAGGGTCGGGCTGACGTGCCGGTATCGGCGATTGGCCCGGAGCACCCCCAGGACGATCGCGAACCCCGATCCGAACGCCGGGAGCGACCAGGGGATCCCGACCGAGATGGCCAGGTAGGCGCCGGCCACGACCATCAGGAAGCCGACCACGGCCAGGGCAACCACCCGGTCGCGATAGCCGGCGGGCGGCGAATCCTCCGGCTCCTCGCGGGCGGGCTGGCCCATCGGCGCCCCCCGGATCGCCCAGGTGAGCGTGAGGAACCCCACCAGGGCGATGGCGACCGCCCAGACGTCGGTCCGCGACAGGATATCGATCAGGCGTTGCGACATGGTCGGCGCTCAGGCCTCGCGGCGGTATTGGAGGACCTTGACGGTCAGGTACAGCATCAGGGCGCAGACCGACAGGTGGAGCGCCAGGAATCGGACGTCGAGCTGGCCGGCGCCGAACGTGTTCAACTGGTCGAGCACCGAGACGAACTGCATGGCGTCGGCCCAGCTCGCCCGCCGGATCGTGGCATAGCGGTGCGCCGCGGTGGTCAGCAGGATCAGGAAGAACAGCGCGGCGAAGGTCCAGATCGCCGCCACGATCTGGTTACGGGTCAGGGCGCTGAAGAACAGGCCGATCGCGACGAACATCATGCCCATCGTGGCCAGGCCGATCCCCAGCGCCGCCACCGGGCCGAGGTCGAAATAGTACTTCGCCTGGTGGTACAGGAAGGGGAGATAGAGGGCGAACGGGGCCAGGAGGGCGAGGTACATGACCACGCCGGCCAGCCACTTGGCGATCACCACCTCCGACTCGGTCACCGGCGCGGTCATCAGGGGCTCGATCGTCCCCGATCGCCGCTCCTCGGCCACCAGCCGCATCGTCAGGGCCGGCACGGCGACCAGCAGGCCGATCCAGAACGGGACGCTGCCCGAGATGTAGGTGTTCAGCGGGTCGCGCAGGGTGGAGAAGGCCCGGGCATTGCGGACCAGGTTGTCCACGAGTTCCGCGAAGTTGAACCAGGCGATCGCCTGGAACGCCAGGAGGATCAGGAAGGCGATCGGGCTGAGGAAGTACGCCCCCAGCTCGCGGCGCAGGAGGGTCGGGACGTGTCTCATGGTCGGGCGGCCTCGGTCTCGGGATCGGGCACGGCGTCCTCCCCGGCCCGGTCGGCCTCGCGGACGGCCCGGACGAACCGCTCCTCCAGCGACGACCGGCGGATGTCGACCTGCCGGAGCCCCCAGCCGTTCTGGACGACCCGATAGGCCAGGGCCTCGCGGAGGTCGACGCCGTCCCGGGTCTGGACCTCGAATCGGGCGATCTCCCCCTCCTGGTCGGTCAGGCCCACCCGATCCACGCCCGGGGCCGACTCCAGGGCCTTGCGGATCGCCTGGGCCGGGCCCCGGGCCTCGATCACGATCGCCCCCCGGGTCCGGATCCGGTCGAGCTGGTCGTCCAGGGCGATCCGGCCCCGGACGATCATGATCACCCGGCCGCAGACGGCCTCGACCTCGGACATGATGTGGGTCGAGATCAGGATCGTGTGCCGGTCGCCCAGCTCGCGGATCAGGGCGCGGACCTCGCGGATCTGCATCGGGTCGAGCCCGGCCGTCGGCTCGTCGAGGACGAGGATGTCGGGGTCGTGGACCATCGCCTCGGCCAGCCCGACCCGCTGGCGGTAGCCCTTGGAGAGGTGGCCGAGGACCCGCGAGTCGACGTCCCGGAGCTTGCACCGTTCGAGGACGCCGTCGACCGCCGCCCGCCGCGCCGACCGGGGGACGTCCTTGAGCTTGGCCCGGAAGTGGAGATATTCGCCGACCCGCATCTCGGGGTAGAGCGGGACGTTCTCGGGCAGGTAGCCGACCTTCCGGCGGACCTCCAGCGGCTCGTCGAGCACGTCATGCCCCGAGAGCACGGCCCGGCCGCTGGTCGGCGGCAGGAACGTGGTGAGCATCCGCATCGTCGTCGTCTTGCCGGCGCCGTTGGGCCCGAGCAGGCCGACGATCTCCCCCCGGCCCACCGCGAAGCTCACGCGGTCCACGGCCCGGACCGCGTGATATCGCCGGGACAGCCGCTCGACTTCGATCATGGAAGGGTCCCGGTCGCGGGGCGTTCGGGGGGAAGGCCGGGTTCTCGTCCGCCGTGGTTCATGGGCGCCCCGGCCGGGTCACCCAGACCAGCAAGGTCACCGGCCCATCGGCCCGGGTCACCAGGCCCGGGCCCGCCGGGCCGGGGCCGACGACGGCCTCGCGCCCGATCGCCGGACCGGCCCGGACGACCGGGGGGACGGGGCCCTCCGGGGCCCTCCCGGCTCCGACCAGGTCCGGGGCGTGCAGGTCGTAGATGTCGGGCTTCGGCGCGTCTTGCTTGACGCCCAGGGTGGCGACCCCGGCGGGCGGGTCGACCAGCGGCGATGCCTCGATCCCGGGGAAGATCGCCACCCGGCCGACCTCGGTCAGCTGCGTGACCAGGGCGGGGCTCGCCTCGCCCTCCACCTCCATCCCGGGGAAGATCCCCTGCAGTCGATCGAGGAACGGCCCGCAACCGGGCTCGTCCAGGACCACCGCGAAGACCTCCGCCTCCTCGGGCCGTGCGGGGTCGAGGACGATCCCGGTGGCGATCCGGATCCGGGCGAAATCCGGGTCCTTCCGCGCGTCCTGGCGGATCAGGTCCCGGATCCGATCCGAGGCGCCAACCTCGTCGGTGACGATCAGGACCCGGCGGACGTCGGGCGATCCGAGCATCCGGTCGACCCGCCGGCGGACTTCGCGCTCGCGGCCCTCGTCGTCCGGACCGGCCGCCGGCCGGGCCTCGGGGCGGGTCGGCGGCACGAGCAGGGACGCGACGGACGTCGACGGCGGCGCCGGGGGGGTTGCGATGGGATCGATGGGATGATTGCGGGGCGCCGGCGAGGACGTCGATTCGAGGGCGATCTCGGGATGGAGGGCGAGCGGATGCGTCGACCGGTGGAGCAAGACCAGGGCGATGGCCAGGCTGGCGGCCATGGTCATCAGGCAGGCGACGGCAGCCGCCACCCGGCCCGGACGGGCCAGGGCGCGGAGGAGTGACCGGCGACGGGCGGCCGACAGGTGCGCCACGACCGCCGGGGCGAGGTCGCGGGCCGCCGGGGGGCGGCCGAGCCCGGCCACGGCGTCGCGCGCCGTGGCCAGGGCCCGGAGCTGCTCGGCCGACGCCGGGCTGGTCTCGACGGACCAGATGACGGCCAGCCGGTCGGCCGGGTCGAGCTCGTCGTCAAGATAGGCGGAGAGATACGATTCGTCGTCTTGGTTCATGGATTGCGGCGGGGTTAAGGCCAACGGGTCTTGGGCCTCTTGCCTCTCCTCGGGTTCTTTCGGTGACGTCAGGGGGCGTGGCGGACGGCCGATCGGGCGGGAGACTCCTCGGAGACCACGCCCCGGAGCCGCTCCCGGAGTTCCAGCCGGGCCCGGTGGAGGCGGCTCCGGATCGTCCCGATCGGCACTCCCAGGATGGCCGCGATCTCCTCGTAGCGGAGCCCGTCGAACTCCTTCATCACCACGACGGCCCGATGGTCGTCGGCCAGGGAATTCAGGGCCGCCTGGATCAGGTCATCGCGCTCGGCCCGCTCGATCGGGAGGGTCGGGTCGCTGGTGGCCGGGTCGTCCGGCGGGTCGAGCGGCTCGCCGCCCTCGCCGCCGCAGCCCCGGGCCCTGGTCGAGGATCTCCTCCGGCGGCGGTCGCTCAGGGCCAGGTTGACCGCGATCCGATACACCCAGGTGTAGAACGAGCTCTCCCCCTGGAACCGGTCGAGCTTCTCGAAGGCGCGGAGGAACGCGTCCTGGAGCAGGTCGAGCGCGTCCTCGGTGCTGCCGGTCAGCCGGAGCATCGTGGGATAGAGCCGGTCCTGATAGCGACCGACCAGCACCCCGAACGCTTCCGTCCGACCCGCCCGACACGCCGCAATGAGGGAGTTGTCGTCGTTGCACCCGGTCATCGGCAACCTTTGACGCTCGATGGGGGGCCGGAGTTCCCGAGGAACGCGGACCCGGCCCCGGAATGCGTTGGCGATGTGATGGCTCGATCCTAACGGATCGGCCGCCGCGATGCGACCCACCCGGCCCGGGTTCGCGGGCTCGCTTGCCCCGGGGGGCCGGGACGGCCTATCATGACCCTGCGGGGGCGGCCGGGTCGGGACGCCGGCCGACCCGCGGGGGCGGACGGGCATGAGGATCGCGGTCGACTTCCATGACGAACGCCTCGACTTCGAGGTCGCCGATGACCGCCTGGTCGGCCACCGGGGCGGCCCCGTCGGGCCACCGGCCCCCGACCCGTCGACCGCGACCCGGGCGGCGATCGACGGCCCTCGCGGCTTCCCGCCCCTGGCCCGGGCGGTCGTCCCCGGCGACCGCGTGGTGATCCCGTTCGACCCGGAGACGCCCGACCCGGCCGCGATCCTGGGGGCCGTCGCCGAGGTCCTCCGCGCCGCCGAGGTCGAATCGATCACCGTCGTCTCCACCGGACCCGCCCCGGCCGGGACGCCCGAGGGCCTGACCTGGACGGTCCACGATCCCGACGACCGGGCCCAGCTCGCCTACCTGGCAACCACGCAGGAGGGGCACCGGGTCTACCTCAACAAGCTCCTCATCGACGCCGACATCGTGGTCCCGATCGGGGCCCTGGGATACGACCCGGCGCTCGGCTACCGGGGCCCCTGGTCGGTGATCTATCCGGGCCAGTCGGACCGCGAGATGCAGTCGCGGTATCGGGCCGCGGCCGCCTCCGCCGAGGCCCCGCCCGACCGCGATCGTCCGGGCCCCCTGCTCCTGGAGTCGTCCGAGGTGAGCTGGCTCCTGGGCTGCCAGTTCCACCTGGGCGTGGTCCCCGGCGTGTCGGGGACGGCTTCGGTCGTCGCGGGGCTGGAGTCGGCCGTCCGGGCCCACGGGGCGGCGGCAGTCGACGAGGCCTGGACGTTCCGGGTCGCCGAGCGGGCCGACGTGGTCATCGCCGGGATCGGGGCCCCCGGCCGCCCGACCTCGATCGACGACCTGGCCAACGGGCTCGACGCCGCCGGCCGGCTGGTCCGCCGGGGCGGCAAGGTCGTCGCCCTGTCCCGGGCCCGGGGCGAGCCCGGCCCCGCCTTCCGCCGGATCATCGCCGCGGGCGAGCCGAGGGTCGCCGTCAAGGTCCTCCGCGGCCACGAGGCCGACCCCGACTTCCTCGCCGCCCGCCGGATCGCCGCGACCCTGGCCTGGGCCGACGTCTACCTCCACAGCGCCCTCGACCCCGACCTCGTCGACGACCTGGGCATGATCCCCCTCGACCGCCCCGAGGAGGCCCGGAAGCTCGCCGCCGCCGCCGCCTCCTGCACCCTCATCGGCCAGGCCGACCGGACCCGCGTCCTGGTGGACGGAGAAGGAGATTGACTCGCATGACCGTGAATCTTCCCATGCACCTGGAAAGCCTGCTCCGCGCCGAGGTCAACATCGGCCGCTTCGCTTCCATGGACGAAGCCATCGCCGAGGCCGTCCGCCTACTCCTGGAGCATCGAGAGGCGGAACAACCGGATTGCAATCAGGCAGAGGAGACGATTCAGGCCGGCTTGGGATCCATCGGTGCCATGCGAGATGCCGCCGATGAGCTGGACGAGATCGTCGCGGACGCGATGAGGAGGCGACGGCTGGAAGCCCGCCTGGAATCCTCCCTTGAATAAGTGCCTGCTGGATACCGATACCTATTCCGAAATTTTGAAATCCGTTGATCCGATTGTCAGCCGGAATGCCATAGTTTATCGCCAGGCCCGGGGATTCCTGACCATTTCCACCATCACCGTGATGGAAGCGATCCGGGGACTCCAGCGGGTGCAAAGTCGGAAGAAATTGCAAAATTTCCTGTCGGCCGTCGCGAAAGAGGAGGTGCTGGCTTTCGACCATCCCTCCGCCGAGCTTGCGGGCCGGATCGCAGGCGACCTGGAGCGGGTCGGCCGCCCGATCGGCGCGGCCGATCCGATGATCGCGGCCATCGCGTTGACGCAGGGCCTGGAACTGGTCACGGGTAATATCGCCCACTTCCAGCGGATCCAGCAACTCGGCTATCCTCTGACGCTCATCAACTGGCGAATCTGATCGATCGGAACCGGCAATGCCCATGTCTACCCCCGATGATGACCGCTCCGTGACCGACCGCGCCGCCTGGTTCGACCGCTCGGGCCGGGTCCGGCTGGAGATCGGCGGGCCGGATCGCGGCAAGTTCCTGCATAACCTGGTGACTGTGGACGTCAAGCGTCTGGCCGCCGGGGCGGGGCGAGAGGGGTTCGTGACCAGCCCGCAGGGCAAGACGATGGCGTATCTCACCCTGCTGGCGACCGGCTCGACGATCCTGCTCCGGACCGAGCCCGGATCGCTGGAGGCGCTGCTGCCGCACCTCCGGAAATACGGGGTGTTCGAGGATGTGGCGATCGACGACGTGTCGGCCGCCACCTTCGAATACCACGTCGCCGGGCCCCAGGTCGGTCGGGCGTTCGCGGGAGGCGGTTTCGATGCCCTGTCGGGCGACCCGCTGGGCCACGCCGAGGTCGAGGTGGCCGGATCGATGGTCCGGTTCGTCCGCGAGTCGCCGACGGGCCGGCCCGGTCTGACCCTGATCGGCCCGTCCGGGGCCGCGGGGTCGATCCGGGCGATGCTCGAAGGCGAAGGGTTCGCCGAGGGCGACCGGGCGACGTTCGAGGCGCTCCGGATCGAGGCCGGCACGCCGACCTCGGGCCGCGACGTCCTGCCGAACAACCTGCCCCAGGAGGTCGGGCGCGATGACCGGGCGATCGACTTCGTGAAGGGGTGTTACCTGGGCCAGGAGACCGTCGCGCGGCTCGATGCGCTCGGCCACGTGAACCGGATCCTCAAGGGCCTGATCTTCGAGGGGCCCGACGTCCCCCCCGACGGGGCATCCCTGGAATTTGAGGGCAAGGCGGTGGGCTCGGTCACATCGGCGGCGCCCTCGACGGGCCGGGGGGCGCCGGTCGGGCTGGCCTACGTCCGGGTCGCGCAGGCGACGGCCGGGACCCGGCTCACGGCGACCTGGGAGGGCGGGGGTCGATCCCGGGCGACCGTGGTCGACCTGCCGATGCTCCCCCCACCCGGCACCTGACGACCCCGCCGGCGGTCGGCGGGTGGGGTCGTCGGGCCGGTCGGTTGGCGGTATTTCTGGGCCTCAGGCGGCGGCGAGGTCGGCGATCCCGTCTTCGGGGATGTCGGCGATCTGGAGGATCGTCTCGGGGCCCCGGCCCAGGCCGAGGTTCTCCAGGACGAGCACTCCGAACGGCGAGTGGGAGGCGCGGCGGAACTCGGGATCGCTGTCGGCTCGAGTCAGGCGACCCTGGTAGACCGTCCCATTGTAGGCGACCTTGACCACCGGGCAACGCGTGCCTTGTCGTCGGCGGATCGTCAGCAAGTTCGCTTGGCACTGCTCGAACGTCATCGGAATCCCTCCTGAACACCGAACGTCGGGATGACGGAGTGGTCGGACGGGGCCATCATGACCCCGGTCGGCCGTCGAAGTGGCGCCGGCCGACGACGCACTATCGCGCTTCATCGCCGATGGGTCAACCCGGACCGGGGGCAATTCCCGCTCATCGGGCCGGTTTTCCCGACCGGGCGACCGGCCAGTGCCCCGCCAGTCGGGCGCAGTCATCCGCCGTGACGTCATACACAGAGATCGAATAGCCGACCTTCGCGACCGGGGTCAGTTCCCGGAAATACCCGAACGCATCCTCCCGGGCGTCCCACGACGCCGACCAGGCAGGACCCGGCGTCCGGAGCGAGGCCGGGTCGTGCAGTCGCCAGGGGAGGCCCCGGACGATCGAGGCGCTGACGGCGTAGATCCCCGGCTCCAGGCGGTCCGCCGGCCCGGCCCGCCTCATCGGGTCCACGCCCGGCATCGGCGAGACCGTCCCCGGGATCGCGGGGGGGAGGAACCAGTCGAACGCCTCTCCCCGGAACCTGAGGATGCTGGGGTTAACCTGGCCGAAGTACGCCAGCCCGACGCGTTGGCCGGGCCGGTTCTCCCGGAGCCACCGGGACAGCCCGACGAGGTCCTGACCCCAGTCCAGGTTGCTGTCGATCAGGTGTTCTGACCCCCGGCCGGGCCCGCCCGAGACCCGGTTGAAGTAGGCCAGGTAATGCGGGTGGATGGTCGCGACCGCCGCCGCATCCGCCGCCAGCGAGGCGACCACCACCGCCGAGGCCGCCCACCGACCCCGCCCCGAGAGCCCCCCCAGCCAGGGGCCGATCCGACCCGCCCCGACGAAGACGAAGGGGAAGATCGGCAGGATGTAGCGGATCCCGAGGCAGATGTCGGTCAGGAAGCTCATCGCCCCCAGGATCCCGACCGGGATCGCGAGGACGGCGACCTCGTCCGCCCAGGGCGATCCGGATCGCCTCGACGTGACCAGCAGGACGCCGGAGAGGATGACCAGCGCCCACGTCCCTTCGGGGACCTTGTAGGCCAGCGTGGCCAGGTAGTAATACCACCACCCGGAGCGTCGGAGCTGACCATCGAGGTAAACCGTATATCCCGACTGCACCGAGTCGTCGCGGGGGGCGCCGGGATCGAAGAAGTATCGGGGGATGCCCTCGGTCTCGACCTTCTGCTCGTCGAACCCGAGGACGTAATGCTTCGGGAGCGGGACCGGCAGATTTCCCAGGGCCGAGCCCCGGAACCGATTCACCCGGTATTGCCAGGCTTTGCGGAGGAGATCGTTCGGGCTCGATGGCCGGGCCATCCCGGGCGGGACGGGGCGGGTCAACGACCGGCTCGCGAACTCGAACCTCCCGAGCGGTTGCCCGACCCCCTCGAACCCGTATCCGCAGTCGATCACCGCCACGCTGAGCGCGACCATCGCGGCCCCTTGCGCCGACCCGACGGCCAGGCGGCGGGTCCATCCGGCCCATCGCCGTTCCAGCAGGAACCGGACGACGGCCAGGGCGGGCCAGAGGCCGTAGAGCAACACCATGCTGAACTTGGTGAGCTGGGCCAGGCCCAGGGCCAGCCCAACCAGGGCCGCCCGGCGCCAGGTCGGCCGGTGCTGGTATCGCCAGAACAGATAGGTGGCCCCGACCCCGATCGAGGCCGCCGCGACGTCGCTGGTGACGAGCCGCGCGTTTGCCAGGATGTTGGGGCAGAAAGCCCAGAGCGCCAGGCTGAGCAGCCCGCCCCCCGCCCCGAACAGGCTCCGCGACCAGGCGAAGACGGCCAGCCCGCCCAGGATCGAGAACAGGGGCATCAGCGATCGGGCCCGGTCGAACAGCTCGAAGTAAGTCGGGATGTTCAGCAGGGCGAACTTCTCGGCGAAGCTGGCCTGCGACTCAGTCGACCACGCCGACGTCTCGTAGAGCGGCGCCGTGGTCGGCCGGGCCGCGATCACCGGGAGCGCCGCGATCAGCTTCACCAGCGGCGGGTTGTGGTGGTAGAGCTTGAATGTTCCCCGCTGCCAGTAGCTCACCCCGGCCGGCAGGTGCGCGACCTCGTCGACCGTCGGATTCTCCTTGCGGAGGCTGTCGACCGCCAGCGCCGCATGGATCCCCAGGAGCAGGACAACCGCCAGCGCGACCCTCGGCCCGGTCCAGAATCCGGCCTTCGGCGGCGGGGCCTCGGCCGGGGCCGACGGCTCGACGGGGCGGATCGGTGCGGAGGGGATGCGGCGTCGGGCCAAGGGATCGCTCCGATCGGATTCAGGCGGGCATGGAGGCCGCCAACGCCCGTCGCCGCGATCGGACGTCGGACCACCTCCCGAGGGCAAGTGCGGCCGCGGCCAGTCCCGCCAGGATCGGCCACCGGGGAAAGCCGGCGCGGATGTCCCAGAGCTCGACGGTGGAAATGTCCCGATCGTCGCCGGTCTCGGCAGATTGGAGGAAGTGGATGGCCAGTGTCGTCCCGTCCGGGGCCAGGACCAGGGCGCTCTCGAATTCCTCCGCCGTCCGCCCGGGGAGGGCGACCGTCTGTCGGGAGAGGTCGACCGATGCCAACGTCCGCCCCCAATCGGTTTCGATCACCTGGAGGCGGTTCTCCAACGTCATCTCGGGTGCCAGGGAACTGATCGAGGCGGGTAGCCATCGGAGCCAGGGCCCGAACGATGATTGAACCATGTTGATCCGATGGAGGAGGACTTTCCGTCCGTCCGAGGAGAAGGCGACCGACCGGAGGCCGGGGCCGAACGCGGGGCCCCGCGGCCTCATCGATGGGATTTCGACGAGCATCCCGGAGTCGGGCGCCGCGGCGGATCCTGGCGATCCGGGCGGGGCCGCGAGGTTCGGCCCTTCCTGGACGATCAGGCGACAGTCCCGGGAGATGCCCCGGATATAGCCCTGGAAGACCGGGCGGGGCGGCCCGACGGCGAGGTCCCAGACCTCGGCGAACTCGACCTGGGCGTGCCCTTCCTCGATTGAGCGGTCTCTCAGGACGAGCCGCGAGCCATCGGGGCTGAACCAGGGCCAGGGGAGTCCGGTCGACGAGGAGGCCAGGTCCACCCTTCGGGTCGCGGTCGCCACGTCCCAGAGGGTCGGCCCGTTCTTCCCATTCCCGGCCAGCGTCTTGCCGTCGGGGGACAGGGCGAACACCTCCGGCCGGTCCCGGATCGTCCCGAGACGTCTGGACGACGCGACCTCCCAGACGGCGACCATCTCCGAGGGGTCGCCCGGCTCGACGACGGCCAGGAATCGGCCGTCGGCCGACAGCGCGATCGGCCCCTTCCCGGCGAAGGAACGCGGCCGCCAATCCTCCGAGCTTCTCCAGACGACAACCGTCGGTGGCCCCGGGGGGCCTATCAAGTAGGCAAGCGTCGATCCGTCATCCGAGGTGCCGAATTTCCAACCATGCGAGCCGTCGCCGACCTCGCGGACCGTGGCCCGCTCCCGGCCCGCGGGGAAGTCCCAGATGACGAGCGTGGGATGGATCAGCTTCTCCGGATCACCCCCGACCAGCAGGCCGACCAGGAGCCGACCGCCGTCCAGGAACCGCGGCCGGTACAACCACCATCGATAATCCTCGCCGAATTTGAATTCGCCGGTGGCCAACCTCCCGATCTCGCCCGTGGCGAGGTCGCGGACCTTCCCCTGGTCCGCGCCGTAAATCAGCAAGCCCCGGCCGTCGGGCGAGAACATGGCCTTGATCCCCCGATCGTGCGTGGGCCCTGAAGATCGTGCCATCTCCGTATAGCTCGAGGAAGCCAGCGGGCGCGGCTGGCCGAGCCCCAAGGTCGCCGGCAGGGCGACCAGCACGGCCCCCAGGGCCGCGAGCAACCCGCGATTCCGCCACAAGAGGTCTCGGAGCCGGTTCATGGATGATTCCCACCCTTAATCGCGGACGAGGGCGCTGATGGCGACGAACGACTCGCGGAGGTCCTGGTACAGCTTCCGGTAGATGGCGAATCCCCGGTCGTGGAAGTCGCGGACCTTGGGGTCGACGGCGGTCCGTTCGATCAGCCGGATCGTGGCATCGCAGGCCTCGGGGACGGTGGAGAAGACGCCGGCGCCGACCATCGCCAGCAGGGCGACGCCGAAGGCGGGGCCCTCGGTGGCGTTGACGGTGTGGACGTCGACGCCGTAGATGTCGGCCTGGATCTGCCGCCAGAGGGCGCTCCGGGCGCCCCCGCCGGAGACCCGGACCTGGTCGACGGTCACGCCCATCTCGCGGATCAGCTCCAGGCTGTCGCGCATCGCGTAGGTGGCACCTTCCAGGACGCTCCGGATCAGGTGGGGCCGGCCGTGGCGGACGGTCAGGCCGATCCAGGCCCCCTTGGCGTCGGAGTCGTAATAGGGGGCCCGCTCTCCGGTCAGGTAGGGCAGGAAGAACAGCCCCTCGGCCCCGGGACCGGCCAGCGCGGCCTCGTCGTTGAGAATGAAGTACGGGTCGACCCCGTGCAGTGTGGCCAGCTCGATCTCGGCCCTGCTCAGCTCGTTCCGATACCACTGGAGCGAGCCGCCCGCGGCCAGGACCACCCCCATGACGCACCAGGCGCCCGGGACCGCATGACATCCGCGCTGGAGTCGGCCCAGCGGGTCGAACCCGGGCTCCGGGGCGTGCGCGAACACCACGCCGGAGGTCCCCATCGTCGCCGAGACCACCCCCGATCGGACGATCCCGTTGCCCACCGCGCCCGCCGGCTGGTCGCCGGCTCCGCCGACGATCTTCGTCCCCTCCCCCAGGCCCGTCGCCGAGGCGCCCGAGGCGCTCACCACGGAGGAGACCTCGAAGCTCTCGAAGCACTCGGGCAACAGCGCCGGGTCGATCTCCAGCAGGCCGAGCAGTTCCCGGCTCCATCGGCGATTGGCGACGTCGAGGAGGAGCGTCCCGGCGGCGTCGCTGACCTCGGTCGCGTAGGTCCCCGACAGGCGGAATCGAATGTAATCCTTGGGCAGGAGGACCTGGCGGACGCGGTCCCAGTGCTGGGGCTCGTGCTTGCGGAGCCAGAGGAGCTTGGGGGCGGTGAACCCGGTCAGGGCCCGGTTGCCCACCAGTCGGACCAGGCCCTCGCGCCCGCCGGCCTTCGCCTCGATCTCGGCGGCCTCGGCGCCGGTCCGCTGGTCGTTCCAGAGGAGCGCCGGCCGGACGACCTCGCCCTTGGCGTCGAGGAAGACCGATCCGTGCATCTGCCCGCTCAGGCCGACGGCGGCGACGTCCTCCGGCTTGAGGTGCGCCTTGACCATCACCCCGCGGACGGTCGAGGCGGTCGCCCGCCACCAGTCCTGGGGATCCTGCTCCGACCAGCCCGGCCGGGGGTGCTCGCACGGATACTCGGCCGAGGCCGAGGCCAGGATCGCCCCCGACTCGTTGATGGCGATCGTCTTCGTGCCCGACGTCCCGATGTCGATACCCAGCGTGACGCTCACGGGAAGCTCCCCCTACGCTCCGCGACGCAACCCCTCCGCGCCGGGGCAACCTCCCGGTCTCGACGACGTCCCCATCGGTCATGCGCGGGATCGACGCGGGCGATCCCGCCAGGCTAATGCGACTTCAACAGTTTGTCGACCGACTCGGCGGCGATCGGGTGATAAGCCGGCCGCGCCTTCGCGAAGATCGCCCGGGCCCGGTCGGTCCCCTCGGGGGTCTTGAGCAGCTCGCGATAGAGCGGCATCAAGAACTTCCGGCGGCCGATCGCGGTCAGGAAGGTTTCGAGCCGCGCGTCGGCCGGTCGGTATCCGTTGCGGACGGCGACCAGGAGCCACTGGGCGGCGATCTCGGCATTCTCGCGCGGGGTCAGGTGGAAGGCGGCGTCAAGTTCGCCCAGGCGATCGGCCCCGACCTTATCGGGGAGGGCCCGGAGGAAATAGAGCCATTCCTGCGTGGACCATCCCCCGGTCGGGAGTCGCGCCGCCGGCATCCTGCCCGCGACCCAGTCCCCGGCGGCCTTGCCGACCGCGTCGAGCCGCGCCGAGGTCGGCTCGACGAACCGGACGGCCAGGCCCGGCGATCCGACCCAGGCGGCCAGGTCGATCCCGGCCGCCGCCCCGGGATCGATCGGGAACAGCCGGGCCTTGAGGTCGTCGAGGAAGTCGGCGGTCGTGATGCTGGTGAAGGCGTGGCGGTTGAAGTAGTCGAGCAGGAAGGCGTCGAACCGATCGCGGCCGAAGGCGTGCTCCAGTTGGGTCAGGAACAGCGCCCCCTTCTCGTAGGCGACCTGCGTCATCCCGTCGTCGGGATCCCGGCCGGCCAGGTCGATGTGGAGCACCTGGTCTTTGGGCGGGAGCCGGGCCAGGTCGTCGCGCAGCTCCTGGAGGCCGAGGACGGCCTCGATCTCCGCCCGGTCGACGCCGTAGACCGCCTCGACGATCCGCCTCTCGATGTAGACGGTGAACCCCTCGTTGAGCCAGAAGTCGCGCCAGGTCGCGTTGGTGACGAGGTTGCCCGACCACGAGTGCGCCAGCTCGTGCGCCACCAGGGCGACCAGCGACCGGTCGCCGGCCAGGATCGTCGGCGTGGCGAAGGTGAGCTTGGGGTTCTCCATCCCGCCGAACGGGAAGCTCGGCGGCAGGACGAGGAGGTCATACCGGCCCCATCGATAGGGCCCGAATCGTCGCTCGGTCGCCTCGATCATCTTCTCGGTGTCGGCGAATTCGAAGGCGGCCTTATCCACGACCGACGGCTCGGCCCAGACCCCCGTCCTCGGCCCGATCGGGCGAAACGTGAGGTCGCCCACCGCCAATGCTATTAAATAGGAAGGGATCGGCTGCGGCATGGCGAACCCGAAGACGGCCGGGTCGGACCCTCTCGGGCGGGCGTCTGCGGCCATCACGGCGGTCAGGCCGGGCGGGACCCGGACCGAGGCCCCGTAGGTGATCCGGACGCCCGGCGAGTCCTGGAGCGGGATCCAGGTCCGGGCCTGGATCGCCTCCGACTGCGTGAACAGGAACGGCTCCCGCTTGCCGGCCGTCTGCGACGGGTCGAGCCACTGGAGGGCCCCGGCCGTCGGCGCGGTCCGATATCGGACGCGGACCGACCCGCCCGGCCCCTCGACCGCGATCGCGATCGGCTCGCCCAGGATGGGGTCGGCCGGCCCGACCCGGAAGGAGACCTCCGACCGGCCGCCGTCCGCCTTGTCGACCCCGAGGATCGTCAGGCCCTTCGAGTCGAGCACCAGCGGGGCGTCGGCCGGCGATCCGGGTTGGCGCTCGTACCGGAGGGTCGCCGTCCCCTCGATCCGCTTCGAGGCGAAATCGACGGCCAGGTCGAGGTCGACGTGGCGGACCCGGACCTCGTCCGGGTTGGCGAGCGAGTGGAGGTCGCGCCGCATCCCTTTTGCCCCATCCTCGGCCATGGCGCCGGACTCCACCATCAAGGCGGCCACGGCCGCCAGGGCCGCGATACGAACCCAAGGCCCGAGATGCATGGCACCCCCCACGATTCCCCCGCGTTCCCCGGCGCCCCGACTCTATCCCACCCCGGTTGCAATCACCAGGCGCCGCCGGGTCGGATCGCCGCCGCGGAGCACCCCGGGTTCGCGAGATGCGCGAACTTTTTTCGACATCCCACCCGGCCCTCCGCTCGTTCCTAGATCAAGCGACCGCCCGGGTTACATCCATCCCTCGGTGCCATCACGCGCGGAGAAGCGGGTTTTTCCGTGAATAATGCGCCAACGCGGTTTCCTTTCCGGTCGTAAGTTGATTACGATCAGGCCGGTTTGTTGAACAATTGGCACACCCCCGCGAGGGCGGCGAAGGGCCCTGTGAGGTCCCGACCGCCCGACGCCGCTTTTCCTCGCCGCTTCCCGCCTCGCCGCGACAATCCGGCCTCACGCACTGGCCCTTTCCCCGAGTTGGACCGATCCCGGCGCGGCGGTCGAACGACGATCGATCGATTGGGACGCGACGGGCCGGACCGTCGCGTCAACCTCCCTCGACGGGGCCGCCCTCGGCCCGGGTTCGGGACGTTCCCCCTTCCGCGTGGAGACGATCGATGAACGGAACGATGGCCGGGCGACTGTTCCGCCGACGGGGCTTCTTGACCGTGGGCGCCGCCGGGTTCGGCCTGACCCTGGGCGACTTCTTCCGCCTCCGGGCCCGGGCCGACCTCAAGAATTACGCGGCCCTCACGCCCAGGGCCGACTCGATCATCCACATCTTCCTGCCGGGGGGGATCGCCCACCAGGAGACGTTCGACCCCAAGCCGTTCGCCCCGGTCGAGTATCGCGGCGAGCTGGCCACGATCGCCACCCGGATCGAGGGCGAGTCGTTCAGCCAGACCTTGCCCCAGACGGCGCAGGTCGCCGACAAGATCACGGTCATCCGCTCGATGACCCACGGCGAGGCGGCTCACGAGCGCGGCACGCACAACATGTTCACCGGCTACCGGCCGAGCCCGGCCCTGCAATACCCGAGCATGGGAAGTGTGGTCTCGCACGAGTTCGGCCCCAAGAACGACCTGCCCCCCTACGTCTGCGTGCCGTCGATGCCCAACACCTACGCGGGGACCGGCTACCTCAGCTCGTCGTTCTCGCCGTTCAGCCTGGGGAGCGACCCGGCCGGCGCGGGGTTCAAGGTCCAGGACCTGAACCTGCCCGCCGGGATCGACGACTCGCGGTTCGCCACCCGCCGCCACGTCCTGGAGGCCGTCAACGACCATTTCGCCAGGAAGGAGAAGGGCGACGGGCTGGCGGCGATGGACACCTTCTACGATCGGGCCTATAGCCTGATCAGCTCGCCCAAGGCCCGCGAGGCGTTCAACATCAACGCCGAGCCCGACAAGGTCCGCGACGAGTACGGCCGGAACGCCGCCGGCCAGCGGATGCTGATGGCCCGCCGCCTGGTCGCCGCCGGGGTCCGGTTCGTGTCGCTCCAGTACGGCGGATGGGACCTCCACGCGGGCATCTTCCCGGCCATGAAGGCCGCGATGCCCGCCTTCGACCAGGCGTTCGCCACCCTGATCCGCGACCTCGACCGGACCGGCCTGCTCGACCGGACCCTGGTCATGGTCTCCAGCGAGTTCGGCCGGACCCCGAAGGTCAACAAGGACGCCGGCCGCGACCACTACCCCAAGGTCTTCTCCGTCGTCCTGGCCGGCGGCGGGATCAAGAAGGGCCTGATCTACGGGGCGTCCAACTCCACCGCCAGCGAGCCCGAGCGCGACCCGATCGGCCCCGAGGACCTCGCCACCACCATCTATCACCAGATCGGGATCGTCGCCGACAAGGAGCTGATGGCCCCCGGCGGCCGGCCCATCGAGATCGTCGACGGCGGCAAGGTCCGGACCGAGTTGCTCGCCTGACCCGCCACGCCGTACCATCGGGGTCGGGGCCGCACCGCGCGGCCCCGACGGACCGTTGATATCGGAGGGCCCTCATCATGCCGATGGTACTCATCAATCGAGACCAATTGAAGCGAGTGATTCGCCGACGTCGTCTGATGGGCGCGGACCGCTTCGATGAGGTGTGGAATGGGGTCTACGTCATGTCGCCCATCGCCAACAATGAACATCAATTCGTCGCTGGCAAGATCCACATCGCCCTCGATCAGGCGATGGCCGGCGTCGCGGGTGCCCTGGTGTTTCCGGCGATCAACGTCAGTGATCTCCAGGAGAAGTGGCGGAAGAACTACCGATGCCCCGACGCCGCCGTTTTCCTCTCGGGTAATCCGGCGGTGGACAAGGGAGCGTACTGGTTCGGCGGTCCCGATTTCGTCGTCGAGGTTATCAGCCCTTACGACCGCTCCCGCAAGAAGCTCGATTTCTACGCCAAGGTCGGCGTCCGAGAGTTGCTCCTGGTCGACCGCAAGCCCTGGTCGCTCGAACTCTATCGCCTGATCGGTGGCGAGTTAAAGCTCATCCGCAAGATCACGCCGGATTCGCCGCAACCCTTGACCAGCGAAGTCCTCCCGCTCTCCTTCCGCCTGATTCCCGGCGGATCCCGGCCGGCGATCGAGATGACCCACACTGCCGACGCCCGGAAGTGGCTGGCCTGACCCCTGTTCGACCCCGCCGGACTTTCCATCCGCCTCCCGGACCCTCCCCCATGAACGCCACTCGACTCGTCCGGACGATCCTCGGGGCCTGCCTGGCGGTCGCGCTCGCGACGGCGGCCGAGGCCGCCTCGCCGCAGTTCCGGGCGGTCCGTCCGCTCGGCGGCCAGCGGGGGACGGAGCTGGAGGTCAGCCTGACCGGGGCCCGGCTGGGCGACGCCCGGGAGATCCTGTTCTATCAGCCGGGGATCGCCACCACCAAGCTCCAGGTCGTCGGCGACGCCCAGGTCAAGGCGACGCTCAGGATCGACGCCGATTGCCCGCTCGGCCTGCACGACATCCGGGTCCGGACGGCCACGGGGATCAGCGAGTTGCGGACGTTCAGCGTCGGCGCCCTGAAGGAGACCACCGAGGCCGAGCCCAACGACGATTTCACCAGGCCGCAGCGGATCGAGTTCGGCCAGGTCGTCAACGGCGTGGCCCGGTCGGAGGACGTCGACTATTACGCGTTCGAGGCGAAGAAGGGCGACCGGATCACGGCCGAGGTCGAGGGGGCCCGGCTCGGGATCGCCCTGTTCGACCCGTACGTGGCGATCATGGACGCGAAGCGGTTCGAGCTGGCCTCCAGCGACGACGCGGCCCTGATCTGGCAGGACGCCTTCGCCTCGGTGGTGGCCCCGGCCGACGGGACGTACATCGTCCAGGTCCGCGAGAGCGCCTACGCCGGGACCGACGCCTGCCTGTATCGGCTCCACGTCGGCAACTTCCCCCGCCCCACCGCGACCGTCCCGGCCGGGGGCAAGTTGGGCGACACGGTCGACGTCCGGCTGATCGGCGACGTCTTGGGCGAGAAGACGATCAAGATCAACTTACCCGCCGAGCAGCAGCGCAGCTTCGGGATCGTGGCCAGGGATGACAAGGGGACCGCACCGTATCCCAACGCCTTCCGCCTCTCGCCCTTCGGCAACCTGATCGAGTCGGAGCCGAACGACGACCACGCCTCGGCCAACCGGTTCGAAGGATCGATGGCCCTGAACGGGGTGATCGGCAAGCCCGAGGACATCGACCACTTCATCTTCCCCGCCAAGAAGGGGCAGAACTTCAACATCCGCGTCTTCGCCCGCCGGCTCCGATCGCCCCTCGACTCGGTGGTCTACATCGGCAAGAAGGGCGGCGGGGCGCTGGCCGGCGATGACGACGCCAACAACTCGCCCGACAGCAACCTCAAGTTCACCATCCCCGACGACGGCGAATACGTCATCTGGATCGTCGACCACCTGAGGAAAGGAGGGCCCGACTACTTCTACCGGATCGAGGTGACGTCGGCCGTCCCGCTGATCTCGCTGAACGTCGCCGAGGAGACCCCGCAGCGGGGGAGCGTGTCGGTGGACGTGTCGGTGCCGAAGGGGAACCGCCAGGCGATCCTGGTCAACGCCCGCCTGGTCGACACGGGCGGGCCGATCAAGGTCGGGCTGGAGGGGCTCCCGGCCGGGGTCTCGATCCAGGCCGACGTGATGGCACCCGGCCAGCAGACGCTCGTGGTCCTGGCCGAGGCCCGGGCCGACGCCCCGGTCGCCGGCGCCCTGGCCCGGGTCGAGGGGAAGCCGGTCGACCCCAAGCTCGACGTCCCGTCCGAGTTCCGCCACGCCTGCGAGCTGGTCCTGGGCCAGAACAACCAGACTTACTGGGGACGGAGCGTCGACCGCCTGGCCGTCGCCGTGACCGAGGAGTCGCCGTTCTCGATCGAGATCGTCGAGCCCAGGGTCCCCCTGGTCCGGGGCGGGTCGATGAACCTGAAGGTCGTGGCGAAACGGAAGCCCGGCTTCACGGCGCCGATCGCGATCGCGCTCCCCTGGAATCCCCCGGGCGTCAGCTCATCGGGCGGCGTCTCGATCCCCGAGAAGGCCGACGAGGCGACCATCCCGGTCAATGCCGACGGCGGGGCCGAGCTGAAGACCTCGCGGGTGGTCGTCAACGGGACCGCCACCACGCCCGGCGGGCCGGTCATGGTCTCGTCGCAGCTGGCCCGGCTGACGGTCGCCGAGCGGTTCCTGACCTTCGCCTACAAGGCGGCGAGCGTCGAGCAGGGCCAGGAGACCGACCTGGTCGTCGACGTGACCAGGGGGGTCGAGTTCCCGGGCGATGCCCAGGTCACCCTGATCGGCCTGCCGAACAAGGTGACGACCGACCCCAAGACGGTCAACAAGGAGAGCAAGGAGCTGGTCTTCCGGATCAGGACCGACAAGGCCTCGCCCGCCGGCAACCACCAGAACCTGTTCTGTCAGGTGACGGTGACGAAGGACGGCGAGCCGATCATCCACAACCTCGGATCGGGCCAGCTCCGGATCGACGTCCCCCTGCCGCCCAAGCCCAAGCCCGCCGCCCCCGCGCCGCCCCCGGTCGCCGCCGCCGCCGCCGCCGTCCCGCCGCCGCCCAAGCCCGCCGCCCCGGCCCCGGCGCCCGAGAAGCGGCTCACCCGGCTCGAAAAGCTCCGGCTCGACGCCCAGGAGCGGGCCAAGGCCGGCGAACTCGCGCCGGGCAAGAACCCGTGAAGCCGAGCACCCGGCCGACCGACCGCACACCCCCACCGTCCGACGGCCCCCTTCCCGGGCCCATCGAGAGGATCTGCCTGATGAACGCGGCCCGGACCCTGCTCGCCCTCTTCGCCCTCGGCGCGACCTCCCCGCTGATGGCGGGCGAGGCCGCCCTCTCGAAGGTGGAAGTCTTCCCCGACCAGGTCAGCCTGTCGACCGCCCGCGACCGCCAGTCGCTCGTGGTCCAGGCGACCTATGCCGACGGGATCACCCGCGACGTCACCGCCGAGGCGACCATGACCCCGGCCAACCCGGCCCTGGTCCGCCGCGATGGGTTCGTCTTGCATCCGGTCGCCGACGGCGAGACCACCCTCGACGTCGCCTTCGGCGGCCGGTCGCTCAAGGTGCCGGTCAAGGTCGCCCGCGCGGCCGAGAGGCCTCCGCTCAGCTTCCGGCTCGACGTGATGCCGGTCTTCATGAGGGCCGGGTGCAATACCGGGAGCTGCCACGGCGCGGCCCGCGGCAAGGACGGTTTCCGGATCTCGCTGTTCGGCTTCGACCCCGAGGGCGACCACTTCCGGCTCACCCGCGAGATGGTCGGCCGGCGGGTCAACCTCGCCGTCCCCGCCGACAGCACCGTGCTCGAGAAGGCCATCGGCGCCGTGACCCACACCGGGGGAAAGCGGTTCGAGAAGGGCGACGAGCTGTACAACACCCTCCTGGGCTGGATCGAGGCCGGCGTCCCCAACGACGACGTGACCAGGCTCCCCAAGGTCGTCGCGGTCGAGCTGTACCCCCGCCAGGCCGTGCTCGACGGCGAGAAGTCGACCCAGCAGATGACCGTCCGGGCCCGGTATTCCGACGGGACCGACCGCGACGTCACCAGCCTGGCCGTCTTCCTGACCAACAACGAGACCTCGGCCGCCATCACCCCCAACGGCCTGGTCACCGCCGGCGCCCGGGGCGAGGCGTTCGTGATGGCCCGGTTCGAGACCCACACCGTGGGCTCGCAGGTCCTCGTCCTGCCCAAAGGCCTGAAGTTCGAGTACCCGGCCGAGCCCGACGCCAATTACGTCGACGCCCTGGTCGCCGCCAAGCTCAAGAAGCTCCGGATCGCCCCGTCCGAGCTGTGCACCGACGAGGTGTTCGTCCGCCGGGCCTACCTCGACGTCATCGGCGTCCCGCCCACCGTCGAGGAGTACGGCCGGTTCATGACCTCGGCCGCGCCCGACCGGCGGGCCAGGCTGGTCGACGAGCTGCTGGGCCGCAAGGAGTTCTCCGAGCTCTGGGTCAACAAGTGGGCCGAGCTGCTCCAGGTCAAGTCGTCGAACGAGGTCAGCTACAAGGCGATGTTCCTGTATTACAACTGGCTGGTCGAGAAGCTGTCCAAGGACACGCCCATGGACCAGATGGTCCGGGAGCTGCTCGGGGCCAACGGCGGGACGTTCAAGAACCCCTCGACCAACTTCTACCAGTCGACCAAGGTCACCCTCGACGTGTCCGAGAACGTCGCCCAGGTGTTCATGGGGATGCGGATCCAGTGCGCCCAGTGCCACAACCACCCGTTCGACCGCTGGACCCAGGACGACTATTACAGCTTCGCCGCCTTCTTCTCGCAGATCGGCCGCAAGCAGGCCGAGGACCAGCGCGAGACGATCGTCTTCAACTCGGGCGGGGGCGAGGTCAACCACCCCGTCGGCAAGCAGCGGATGGCGCCCAAGTTCCTCGGCGGCGCCACGCCCGACGTGTCGGGCAAGGACCGCCGGGTGATCCTGGCGAAGTGGCTCGCCTCGCCCGATAACCCCTGGTTCGCCACGTCGTTCGCCAACCGGGTCTGGGCCCACTTCTTCGGGATCGGGATCGTCGAGCCGGTCGACGACTTCCGGGTCTCCAACCCCGCGACCAACCCCGAGCTCCTCGCCGAGCTGGGCCGGCGGTTCACCGAGTCGAAGTATGACCTCAAGTCGCTCGTCCGCGAGATCTGCAATTCCCGGACCTATCAGCGGTCGACCCGGAGGAACGAGGGGAACGCCTCCGACGAGCGGAACTTCGCCCACGCCAACCTCCGGCGGATCAAGGCCGAGAACCTCCTCGACGCGCTCAGCCTGGTCACCGACACCAAGGACAAGTTCCAGGGACTCCCCATCGGCGCCCGGGCCACCCAGATCGCCGACGGGACCACCACCACCTACTTCCTGACCACCTTCGGCCGGGCCACCCGGGAGACCGTCTGCTCGTGCGAGGTCAAGATGGAGCCCACCCTCTCGCAGGCCCTCCACCTCCTCAACGGCAGCACGACCAACCAGAAGATCGAGCAGGGCGGCGTGGTCAAGCGGCTGATCCAGACCCGCAAATTCCCCGAGGAGCGGATCGTCGAGCTCTACCTCCGGACCCTCTCCCGGATGCCCACCCGGGCCGAGATCGAGAAGCTCCTCCCCCTGTTCGCCGAGGGGGCCAACCAGGAACAGGCCCTCGGCGACCTGTTCTGGGCGCTCCTGAATAGCCGCGAATTCCTGTTCAATCACTGATCGCACATCCCGAGATCCCGATTTCAGACCCCCGAACGAAATCAGATCCCCGGCTCCGATCATGGGTCTGAAATCCGAGATGCTGAGATCGAAAATCCCGAGGCCCGCGACCATGCCCCCGAAATCGACCGCCGCGATCGTTCTCGCCCTCGGGCTCGGCGGCCTGGCGACCCCCGCCACACCGGCGGCCGACGCCCCCAAGGCCGCGAAGCCGAAGGTGACCTTCCAGGACAACGTCTCGGCGATCTTCCAGTCGCGGTGCAACTCCTGCCACAACGCCGACAAGCAGAAGGGCGGCCTGGCGCTGGAGACCTACGGATCCACCATGGCCGGGGGGAGTTCGGGGAAGGTGATCGAGCCGGGCGACCCGGGCGGGAGCCACCTCTGGGGGCTGGTCTCGCACGCCGAAGAGCCGAAGATGCCGCCCAAGACGTCGAGGATCCCCGACGCCGAGCTTGAGGTCATCAAGCAGTGGATCGAGGCCGGCGCCCCGGAGACCTCGGGCAGCGTGGTGGCGGTCAAGGAGAAGCCGAAATTCGACTTCAAGCTCGACCCCTCGGCGATGGGCAAGCCGGTCGGGCCGCCCGCGATGCCGCAGGGGATCGCGACCGAGCCTTACGTCGTCAGCCCCAAGGCCAACGCGATCGTCGCCCTGTCGGCCAGCCCCTGGGCGCCCCTGGTCGCCGTGGCCGGGCACAAGCAGGTCCTGCTCTACCAGGCGGGCAAGGGCCGGCTGATCGGCGTCCTGCCGTTCCCCGAGGGGACGGTCCACGTCCTCAAGTTCAGCCGGAACGGGGCGCTCCTGCTGGCCGGCGGCGGCCGGGGGGGCCAGTCGGGCCTGGCGGTGGTCTTCGACGTCAGGACGGGCAAGCGGGTCTTCGAGATCGGCAAGGAATATGACGTCGTCCTCGCCGCCGACATCAGCCCCGATCACGGCCAGGTCGCCCTCGGGGGCCCGAGCAAGGTCGTCCGGGTGTACAACACCGCCGACGGCCAGCTCCAGTTCGAGATGAAGAAGCACACCGAGTGGGTCACCGCCATGGAGTTCAGCCCCGACGGCGTCCTCCTGGCCACGGGCGACCGGAACAACGGCCTGGTCGTCTGGGAGGCCCAGACCGGCCGCGAGTTCTTCGACCTCCGGGGCCACACCGCGGCGATCACCGACATCACCTGGCGGCTCGATTCCAACGTCGTCGCCTCGTCGGCCGAGGACGGGACCATCAAGCTCTGGGAGATGGAGAACGGCGGCGCGATCCGGTCGTGGGCGGCCCACGGGGGCGGCGTCGCCTCGGCCCGGTTCGCCAGGGACGGGCGGATCGTCTCGACCGGCCGCGACAAGGTGGCCCGGGTCTGGGGCCAGGACGGCGGCAAGCAGAAGGAATTCGAGCCGTTCGCCGACCTGGCCCTCCGCGCCGTCTTCGCCGACGACGACGCCAAGGTCGTGGCCGGCGACTGGTCGGGCGAGGTCCGCGTCTTCGACGCGAAGGAGGGGAAGCGGCTCGGCAACCTCGCCGCCAACCCCCGGCCGATCGCCGTCCGCCTCGAACAGGCCAAGGCCGACGCGATCGCCGCCCGGGCCGCCGCCGACTCCGCCTCCACAGCCCTGGCCCCGCTCCGCGACGCCCTGGCCGCGAGCTTGGCCCGGGTCGCCACGTCTCAGAAGTCGCTCGACGAGGCCCGGCAGGACGTCCCGCGCAAGGTCGAAGTCGCCTCGGCCGCCGAGAAGGCCGATGCCGACCAGGCCCGGGCACAGGCCGCCTCGGCCGAGGCCCTGAAGGCCGCCACCGCCGCCTCCGAGAAGGCGACCGCGGAGAAGTCGGCCGCCGAGAAGGCCATCGCCGCATCCGTGATCGCCGAGAAGGCCGCGGTCGAGGCCCTGGCCGGATCGAAGCTCGCCGTCGAGAAGGCCCTCAACGACAAGGTCGCCCAGGACCAGGCGCTCGCCTCGGCCGTCGAGGCCCTGAAGTCGGCGACCACCAAGGGGGCCGCCGACCCGGCCCTCGCGGCGCTGACGCAGGCCACGACCCGCTCCGCCGAGCTGACCACCGCCGTCTCCGCCGCCGGCCGACGTCAGGTCGAAGCCCTGAGCGCCTGGGATCGGGCGGTCGCGGCCCGGGTCGCCGCGCCGGCCGGCCTGGCCGCCGCGACCGATCGGGCCCGGGTCGCCGCCGAGGCCATCAAACCGGCCCAGGAAGCCCGAGACCGGGCGATCGCCGCACGAGCCGAACGGACCAGGGCCCTCGCCGAGGCCCGGGCCGCGGCGCAGGCCGCCCCGGCCGTCGCCGAGGCCCGCAAGCGCGAGCAAGAGGCTGCGACCGCGGCCCGGCTCGCCGCCGAGAAGGCGCTCGCCGAGAAGCAGCCCGCCGCCGACGCCCTCGCCGCGAAGGCCGCCGAGGCCCGGGCCGAGGTCGACGCCCTCGCCGCCGAGCAGAAGGCCGCCGACGCCGCCCGGACCGCGTCCAACCCAACCGTCCCCCGGGGATCCTGATCCGGCCGATCGATGATGCGGTCAGGGGCTCGTCGAAGGCGCGAGGATGGCCCGCCTCGGCATCTCGCCCTGCTCCCGGATCGCCAGCCGCTCGCGGAGGTCGAACAGGGCCCGGTCGCCCTGCGACGCCTCCAGGAGGCAATCGAAGGCGATGCCCTCGGGCGCCTGGGCAATCAGGGTCTCGACCTCGCCGGGCTCGACCCAGTCGGCATGCGCGACGGACGCGCCGTCGAGATCCCGCGGGCGGCTCATGTGCACGATCGGCGCGCCGTCGGCGGGCTTCCAGGTCTCGAAGCACAGCCCGATCAATCGGGGCGTCTCGCGGTCGACCCCCGGGTTGACCCGGTGATCGGGCCAGTCGAGGACGACGGGTAGGCCGGTCCGCTCCGAGGCTTCGAGCGCCTCCCGGACGCCGTATCCCACGTCGTCGTTCTCGACGACCAGCCGGCGCTTCCAGGCGTCGGGCAAACCATTGATCGCCGTGACGAAGCGATCGATCGAGGCGGTTTGGTCGCCGAACTTGCCGCCGATCCGGACGACCAGCTTGTTCGAGGCGTCGACCTGGAGGCCGTCGAGGAGCTTGACATGCCAGCCCAGTTCCAGGATCGACAGGGCCACGGTCTCCGGGCTGATCGCGTTCAGCAGGCAGCGGCGGCCGGGATGCATCTCGACCCGCAGGCCGTACCGCCGGGCGAACTGGCCGATCTGCTCCAGCTCGGAGGAGAACTCGTCCCACCAGGCGACGGTGGTCCCCGGATGTCCTCCGAATGGGATGATCTCGCTGGCGATCCGGTACAGGGCGATCCCATGTTCGGCATTGAATCGGAGGACCCGCGCCAGGTCCTTGAGGTTCTCGAAGATGAGGGCGCGGATCCGCTCGGGCGAAGCGTCCCCGGGGCGGCCCGGGCGGCCCCCCTCCGAGACGACCGATCGCGTCGCCGTCGCGTAGCCAAGATGCCTGATCATGAATCACCGGGCGGTCGGGGTGTCGCTGATCTCCATGCGACTGCTCTGCCGTGATCGACACAACTGCAAGGCCCGTGCCAGAGGGCACAGGCGAGCGGGAGTCCTGTCCCATGCCGCCGACCGCGGTTCTCACGGGCCTCCGAAATCGTCCGCCCGGGCCGCTCGCCGATCACGCGCGGTCGATCAGCCCCGATCCGACCAGGGCCTTGATATGCTTGCAGCCGGCGGGGTCGAGCCCGTCGCGGCGGAAGATGTAATCGGGGCAATCGCACTGGGGGCCATATTCGGTCTGCGCCACGTCGTAGAGGGTGCCGTCCCCCTTGATCAGCCGATAAGCCCGGGCCCCGACGGCCGGCGCGACGGGCAGCCGCTCGATCGCGTAAATCGTCCGGCCGATCGTCAGGTCCAGATGATACCCGAGGGTCCCGCCCCGGACGCTCGCGGATGCGCTCGACATGGCCCGACCCCCCCTCCCGCCCGGCAGTGAACTCCTAGAGGATATTATACGCCTGGACACTATCGGGTCAAGGTCCGGTCGGCCCGGCGGGGTAGTCTGGGCAGGCCCTTTCGGCTCCGGTACGTCTCGGCTAGACTCGGGCTTCTTCAGCCCCCCCGGCCTTGAGGATGAGCGACATGAGATGCGCGGCGGCCCTTTCGACCGCGAGGGAGAGCGAGTCGGCGATTGCCGAGTTGGCGGACCGGCTGGCCGAGGGGATGGCCGGCGAGCCGGCGGACCTGGCGGTCCTGTTCGCCTCGATGCACCATGCCGGGTCGCTGGGCCGGGCGGGTTCGGAGCTTTCCGGGCGCGGCCTCGGGGTGCACGTCCTGGGCTGCACCGGCGAGACGATCGTGGGCGAGGGCCGCGAGGTCGAGGGCGAGCCGGCCCTGGCCGCCCTGGCGATCCGCCTGCCCGGGGTCGACCTCCGGCCGATCCGGATCGACGACTCCGACGACGGGGTCGAGGTCCTCCGGGGCCTCGGCGCCGACTCGATGCTGCTCCTGGGCGACCCGTTCACGTTCGGCGCCGACCCCTGGCTCAAGCGGGTCAACGCCGAGGTCCCCGGGCTCCGGGTCCTGGGCGGGATGGCCAGCGGGAGCCACGCCCCGAGGGAGAACCGCCTCCTGCTCGACGGCACGGTCTACGAGGAGGGCGCCGTGGCGATCGCCCTCGGGGGCCAGGTCGCGGTCCGGACCCTGGTCAGCCAGGGTTGCCGGCCGATCGGCCGCCCCCTGATCGTGACCCGGACCGAGCGGAATCTGATCCGCGAGCTGGGCCGTCGGCCGTCGGTGGAGGTCCTCCGCGAGATCTTCGAAGGGCTCCCCCCCGACGACCAGGAGCGCGTCCAGGAAGGTCTCCACATCGGCCGGGTCATCAACGAATACCAGGAGGAATTCCGCCGGGGCGATTTCCTGATCCGGAACGTGATGGGGGCCGACGACGCCGGCGGGATCGCGATCACCGACGTGGTCCGGGTCGGCCAGACGGTCCAGTTCCACGTCCGGGACGCCGGGACCGCCGACGAGGACCTCCGCGGCCTGATCGACAACGAGCGCCTCGACCACCCCGGCTCGCGGGTCGTCGGCGCCCTCCTCTTCAGTTGCAACGGCCGGGGGACGCGCCTCTTCCCCGAGCCCGACCACGACGTCGGGGTCCTCCGCGAGCGGTTCGGGCCGATCCCCGTCGCCGGCTTCTTCGCCATGGGCGAGCTCGGCCCGATCGGCGGCCAGAACTTCCTCCACGGCTATACCGCCAGCGTCGTCCTGTTCGAAGAGCCCGAGGGCTGACCCATTCCCTGGGGATCGACCCGAAAAGACGGTTAACGGCCCGGCTCCCGGGGCGAATATATCAAGGACGCGATCGGCCGGGGTGGCCCTGCGCAGGTCGGTCCGTTGGCTTCGTTTTTTCGGGTCACGTCATGGGGCGATCCGTTGGCTTCGTTTTTCTCAGGGCGATGGAGACCGTCGGCGGCCGGATTGGGTTCGTCTTGCTCAACCCCATGGCCGGGATCCGGATTGGCTTCGTTTTTCCCTCGACCATCGCCAGGCCGCCCGGCCCTCGACTTCCAGTCGAGTTGGGTTCGTTTTCCCCCGGGCGCGTGGGATGGAAAGGGGACCGGCGAAGGGCCCATCATGTCCCTCTCCCGCAAACGTTTCACCGTTCGAAGGCTGATGGTCGCCGTGGCGACCGCGGCGGTCTTGCTGGGCGGGTACGTCGAGTTCAACCTGCTCCGGCGACGGTCGGCGATGTACCGCGATCGGGCCCGGGAACATTCCGAGATGGAGATGGTCCTCCGAGAGATCGCGGCTCGCGAGGGCAGCCGGACCCGCCTCGACATCTCCCCGGGCCCGGGACTCCGGACGAAGCCGTTCACCATCCCGGTCGTGATCGATTTCGAGGCCGGATTGAAGCGAAAGTACGAGCGGGCCGCCCGGTATCCCTGGTTATCCGTCGCCCCCGACCCGATCATGCCGGAATGAGGACGAGATCGCGGGCCCGCCGGACCCTCCCATCGGCCCGAACCCGGAGAGCAACCCATGACCGACGCCCCGATCCTCCCCGCCCTCCTGGCCGTGATCGCCGATCGCAAGGCCAACCCGCCCGCCGAGCGGTCCTATGTCGTGTCGCTCCTGAACGGCGGGACGGCGAAGATCGGCCCGAAGATCGCGGAGGAGGCCGGCGAGGTCGTCGAGGCGGCCGACGAGCCCGGCCCGGCCGGGCGCGACCACCTCGTCCGCGAGGTCGCCGACCTCCTGTTCCACACCCTCGTCCTGCTCGGGCTCAAGGAGATCCCCTGGTCCGAGGTCGAGGCCGAGCTGGCCCGCCGGTTCGGCGTGAGTGGGATCGTCGAGAAGGAATCACGCAAGCAGTCGTGACCATTCCGGGCCCGATTCATTCATGGGCGGCCGATCGATAGGGCCGCTTGATGATCAGCGGCTTGTCGGTCCGCGTCAGGATCCGGGGGATCCCGTCCTCGTCCTGGAGCTGGGCCACCTTGATCAGCCTCGGCCAGCCGTCGGACCAGTGGAGATACTCGGCGTATTCGGCCTCCTGGAGCAGGACGAACTTCGACCCCTCGCCCGGCTGGAAGTCGATATGCTGCGGGCTGGGCAGTTGTCGGACCGGCCGGCCGATGGCGAAGGCCAGGTCGGCGGGCCAGGGGTGGAGCACGTAGACCGGATGCTTCTCGGGCACCCACTGGCCGATCGCCCGGCCCCAAGGGCCGGCGCCGGCCCGGTAATTCCACTCGGGGACGTAATATCCCCAGTGGGCCAGCTTGATCGCCACCGACACCGCGACGATCGCCCCCAGCGCCCACCGGGGGTCCGCCCGCCGGGCCCCGTGCAGGGCGAAGATCACCCCGGCCAGGCTCACCAGGGCCACCGCGATCACCGCCGAGCGGTAATAGGCGATCGCGAACCCGACATAAGTGCCGAAGCCGATCGCCACCGCGAACCAGGCGAGGGCGATGGCCAGGGCCAGGGCGATCGCCCCCCGGGTCGTCCGCCCGGGGAGCCCGGGATCCGCCTCCCAGAGCCGATCCCAGCACGAGGCCGCGACCACGGCCAGGCCGGCGATCGCGGGGACCAGCGCGGCCGAAGCCAGCCCGGGGACGACCGTCCCCACGATCAGGCAGGCCCCGGCGACCTGGAGCCAGCCCATGTTCATCGGCCGGGCCCCGGCCGACCATCCCTCGCGGATGGCCCTCGACCGGGCCAGGAGCGCGAACGGCGCCCAGGGGAGCCCCAGCGCGATCGCGCCCAGGGCCAGGCCCCAGGCCGAGGATTGCTTGATCGGCAACGCCAGCGCCGAGGCCCAGGCCTGCGCCGGGGTCGTCGCGAGGGCCCAGGCCGACCAGGCCGCCGCCGCGGCGGCGACCGGCAGGGTCATCTTCCAGGTCCAGGTCATCCCCGACCGTCCCAGGACGACCGTCGACAGGCCGAGCACCGCCAGCGGCGGCCAGCCGCCGGCCAGGAACGCCCAGGCCGCCCAGCAGCCGACCGCCCATCCCGACCCGCGGCCCAGGAGCCGATCCAGCGCCGCGACGGTCCCCAGGCCGGTGATCAGGTCCAGGCCCGCGCCGCCGGATCGGTCGATCAGGGCCACCGAGCCGAACCAGCCGAGCGCCACCAGCAGCCCGGCCCTCGGGCCGGCCCGGAGCCGGGCCCGTCGGGCGAGCAGGATCCCGATCAGGAGGCCCGCGATCGCCGACGGCCATCGGACCACGCCCTGGGTCGGGCCGACCTCCTCGAAATACGCCCAGGCCCGGCCGATCGCCGCCGGCAGGGGCCAGATCGACGGGTCCCAGTAGCCGAACGCCCGGCCGTAAGGCCCGATCGGCTCGCCCGAGGCCAGGCCGAGCCGGGACTCGGCCGGGCCCAGCTCCAGGCTCCCGCCCCCGACCACCACGAACAGGGCCCCCAGGACGAACACCGCCGCCCGGGAGGCCAGCTCGGCCCGGCCATCGTCGGCGACCGGGATGTCGGCCCGGAGCCGGAGGGGCGGGCGCCTGGCCAGGGTCGGTTCCACGGGCATCGATCGGCTCCTTCCGATGGGATCGCGGGTCCGGGCTCGACTCGGGCCGGCGTCAGCGCCGGACGGTCGCCGACGCCGCCCTCGGCGCGTTCCGGTCGAGGACGACCGGGGGGTCGGGCAGCGGATACCCCGGCCGGGCCCGGACCATCTCGAAGACGTAGCCGGGGAGCCAGCCGTCCTTGTACGACTGCCGCTTCATCTCCGCCGACACGTCGTCGATCGTCCAGCCGTCGCGCTCGAACCGGTAGAGCGCCACCGAGGCCCCGGTCCGGCAGGTCCCCCGGGCGCAGTGGACCAGGACCGGGCGGCGGTCGGGGTCGTCGCATACCGCCAGGACCTCGCGGAACTGGGCCTCCTGGCCGAACCCGTCGCCGGTCATCGGCAGGTTGAGGAAGTCGACCCCGAGCCCCTTCGCCAGGGCCCGCTCATGCTCGACGCCCGGCCCGGGGCGCTGGAAGTTGACGATCGTCCGGAGGTGATAGCGGCGGACGGCCTGTTCGAGCTGCGCGGGGTTGAGCTGGCCGCTCCGGTAGAGGATCCCCCGCTTGACCTCGTCGAAATGGTCCCAGACCAGGCGGTTCCGGCGGGTCTCCACGCCCAGATAGGTGGACACCGCCGCCGTGGCGACGACGGCCAGGATGATCGCGATCCGCATGAGAGGCACCCCGTCGAGGGTCCAGGGAAGTCCGCGGGAGGCGACCGGGGCGGATGGGGGATGCGTCCGGAAAGGGGTGCGCGGCTCCGTCCGTCGCGTGCCGGCGGATCGTAGGTGAGATGGTCGGGGGGGTCAACCCGAATCGTCCCGAGCTTGAGTTTCCATGTCGCATCGAGAAATTTGAGCATTTTTTTCGGACTTTGGTGGCAATCGCGACCCGATTCCGATCTACTTGCCTTTCGATGGATCGATAACGACCCAACGGTCCGCGATGTCGCGGCCGGCGGGAAGGTCTGGAGCCGCGTCGATGCGATCATGCTCACCGTGAGCCTCGAAGACGATCACATTGAGCCGACTACTCTCCCGATCGCGGCGGTCCCGCGAATTCAGCCCGACCCAGGTTTCTCGGTCGAGCCTGGAAGAGCGGAAGCTGATGACCATCGATCCGGCGACCATGCCATCGTTCCAAATGCCCCCGGAGTTCGCGGCCATCGGTTCGAACTCGACCACGGTCGACCCGATGGAGACGACGGGAGACGCGATGTCGTCCCTGCCGGCGCCTCTGGCTCCCCTGATCCGCGCCTACGGCGCGAGCGCGATGGACAGCAGTTATCCGAGCGACGTGAGCGGATCGGGCACCGGGAGCGAGTCCGGGGGCGGATCGGGAGGCGGTAGCGGTCCCTGGACTTCCGAGTCCAACGGCTCCAGCGATTCCAACGGATCGGGCGATGACGGGTATGGCGGCACCTATTCATGGGACGACAAGACGACCTGGGACGATACCTGGACGTGGGACAACTCCGGCAACTCCAGCTGGACGACTCACTCGACCGAGGCATACACTTTCACCGACACGGGCGCCGGGTACAGCGAAACCCTGAACTGGCACAGCCACGATGACGGGACCGGCGAGAGCCACTTGCACGCCGACGGCAGCGGCACGAGCAAGTCGACCGACGATGGCGGTGGCGATGACCTCGCGGACTACAACGTGACGGTCGGCAACGATACGCTCGACGAAGGGTATACCGACAACAACACCTACCATTCCGATGGCAACAGTTCCTGGGGCGTAGCCGTTCACAGGGTGGGGTTGCTGTTCGCCAATCATGACACTATCTTGCTGCAATGACACCCGCGCCGCCGCTCCCTGATCCTCTCTGGAACAGCGCCTCGCCCGAACTCCAGGCGGCCATC
>JAABUK010001603.1_pt1 | contig 42618 bp, 43 predicted proteins | sample 5559141 | NCBI WGS metagenome assembly JAABUK01 (sample SAMN10711869, study PRJNA513367) | rock metagenome | isolation source: Antarctica rocks | place: Antarctica: Victoria Land, Pudding Butte nord | collected 2016-01-03 | reverse complement strand
CGCCGGTATCTGACATCTTTTGAGCGCGTGGTCCGAAAAGTCTTCCTCTTCCAGCGCTTGTTCCACCAGCTTGAGACGCTCATGCAGGGAGACTTGCTGGTGTATTGGAGATTCGAAAGAGTGCACTTCTTCCTTTTCTTGGTCTGGAACTCTGATCGAATCTAAAATCTTCACTACATTCTGCTTACAGTGCAGTAAAGTACACTTGGCACATTCAACTCCAGTGATAGGCTCCAAAGCGGTGTAGTCGTCCAGACAAGTGCGGATATCATACATCCACTCTTTACCCAAGGGTACCGTAAGGCAGTTGAAAGGTACAAGAGATAGGCCTTCGACATAGCCGCACCGTTGGCAACCAACGCGTTGCGCCAAGAGACCTTCGAGTGGATTGCGTACAATGAACGAGTTCAGCTCCTCGGGCAGCTGACTGATCTTGGACCCTTCCTCTGAATCCTTCCTGCTGGTCCCAGTGCTTGAAGGCCTCTCCAGCGTCGTGGTATGTGTAGCTTCCAGCGCCGACCGTGCTAGTACCTTTAGACCAGCACCGTCCAGTCTTCTATTCACATCTCTTGTGATATCCTTCTCCAATTCATCCGATATCTTGGAGAAATATTCCTGAGCGTCCTGCTGCTGCCAGCTACTCATGCTCTTCAGCTCTGGTGGAGTCCACAATGTTTTTCCTACATTGACCGGGTCATTCAATCTGCTGATCACTCCTCTCAAGGCTGTCTTCGTTGGCTGCAAGGCATCTGAATGCGTCACCTGATCCAAAAATACTGGCAAAGATTCCAGCGCTGCCAAGCCTTGCAATATGCTATTCTGGTAACAAGAGTTATCCCAGTTGCCTAGACCTGGCAGACTGTTATTCGGCTTTGCCTTGAATACGCTACCCAGATTTGAGAGCGTTCTCGTCCGTTGCACGGCGGTCAAGATCCCTGCGCCATCCAGACCCAAAATACGTCTTATAGCGTTGCTCTTGCTTGCATGTGTTTTTGAATCAAATCCCATCTTGATATCACCCGGATCTTCCTCCACAGCTAGCTCGAAGCCACTATCAAGCCTAGAGACTATCCGCGAAGGTGTGATCCAGACAGCTGCATTCCACAGCAGCTCTGAGAGGGGAAGGCTCATGTGGTTGAGATATTGAAGGATGAAGTAGATAAGGATCGAGAGGAGGACACTATACGCTGCTGTTGTTGAAGATGATCCCAATAGATGAGATGGTAGTTTATGCTGGTTCTGCGGGTGTCTGTAATCTTGGGAACCATCTGGGAACCTCATGTCGAGGGAAGGAAGCACGGATGGCACCAGGGTCTTTACTAATGTTTCGGGCACGAATATGCTGAGTCCTACTCATGTCAGAGTCCGGGATGTGTTAGTCCGGTTCAGTCGTGTAAAGTATAATGTTGTAATGACATTTTGAGAGCTTACGATGTCAAGCTTCCCTTCGTTGAGCGCGATCCTCCCAGGCCGCGGAATGGCGTACCTACCTTAGTCGGGTAAAGCGCCGCTAGCCGGATTAGGACTCAAAAAATGCGCAGGAAGAAGAGGTTCAGCTTTGCACATACATGACCTGCTTGTTCTACTGGAAATTGTGAACAAAGATAATACATGATGGATTCTCTCTGTTGCTAATGTCATGGCCCGTTCAAGGCTAATGCGCTTCGACGGCTTAGGCGAAATGCTCAGAAGCAGTTGGTATCTAGGGTTGACCAGCTTTGGAGGACCGGCTGTTCATTTTCAGATAGTATGTATCGCAGTTGTTCGGGGCTTCAAGCATGAGATCAGCTGCTTATCGTTGGAACAGTTCCATCAATTATTCGTCGAGAAGTATAGATGGATCGATGAACAGATGGTAAGACTAAAGGCACAACGGCGGAAAGCCTTTAGGACATAGAAACGATAATAATCGAAGAATGCAGTATCAAGAACTCTTTGCATTGTGTCAAGCTCTGCCAGGCCCTGGAAGCACGAAGATGCTGTACTGCATTCACGTCATCCACTGCGGCTTCGCTCTCGGTCTACTCTCCTTCTTCATTTGGAGGCACGTCTCTGAGTGTCCAGCTATGCAGGCTAGGTTTAGCTGAAACGCTTCAGTCTCCCCGCTGGGATCGCTGCATACGGACTATCCCTGGGAGTTGCCAGAATCCATGAACAGCTCCCTGCCCCTGTGTATGCTTTATTGAGCGGACTCAATGCAGCTACCGTTGGTATCATTGCCCTCGCGGCCGTGCAACTATCGCAAAAAGCCATCACGGACAAACTCACGAGGATTTTGGTTTTCTTGGGCGCCACTGCGGGCATGTTGTATAACGCATTGTGGTACTTTCCGCTCCTCATGTTCGCTGGTGGTACCGCGGCGATTGTCTGGGATTATCGATGGGGGCATAAACTCTTCAGGAGGCTGAGACGAAATACGGAGACTATCAACAGGCATCACGAAGCCGCACCGGACTCCATGGAGGTGGACGAAGGGGTCTCTTCTAACGTACCAGTGCGCAGAAATCAGGCAAGATCATCCAACTCCGAACGTATGTCCCGTGGCGATGATGCCGATTTATCTATCGAAGATGAGAATAGAAGTGTGCCGGCATCCATAGAGATGCGCGTATTATCCTGGAGGCTCGGGATCACAGTGATTGCATGCTTCTTCGTGACGTTCATGATCATCATGATAGTACGCGGTACACTAAAGGACCGCCCAAGAGGCTTCAACTTATTTGCAAACCTCTACCTTGCCGGTACCTAGTCTCTTCACATGATGCTGTTGCGAAAGATGACACCGCGGGTAGGGACAATTATATTTGGAGGGGGACCGGTGGTCATCCCACTTCTCAGAGAGTGAGTCCGAATTGCCCTCCATGAGCGCACGGCATCTCAAAGAGAATTGTAGATACGTTGTCGCCGAAGGCTGGGTGTCGACGAGAGATTTCCTGCTTGGGCTGGCCATCATCCAAGCCTTCCCAGGGCCAAACTTCAACTGTACGCCGTAGAACCCCAAAACCTAATTAGTTAGCTGCACTAACGAGTCCCTCACAGTCGCCGTCTATCTCGGATCCCTAGCCGCTATCAGCTCGACAGACCTCTCCTCAGCCGCTGGCGCCATAATCGGTTACATAGCCATCTTCACCCCCGGCCTGGCCCTCCATACCGGCACCATGGGTCTGTGGAAGACGCTCCGAGGCTACAGATGGGTCACGTCATGTCTCCGCGGGGTGAATGCATCCGCGGTGGGTCTCGTTTATACGGCGGTCTATCGACTGTGGGAAATTGGGTTTATTGATGAGACTTATCAGAGCGGTTCGTCGCTGGGCAGGGACCCGTGGTGGGTGGTAGTAACCGCGACTAGCTTTGTCGGTGGCATGTGGTTTAATCTTCCAGCACCTGCTGCCATTCTGCTGGGGGGAGTTATGGGATTAGTTTGGTTTGGAGTCTCTAAGCCTTGAGTGTAAGGGTTAGTATCTTCCAGAGAGCTCGAATGTAAGACCGCTGGCAGACCGTGAGGCCTTTTGATCTCTTACGGGAGAAGTTTCTGGAGCAGAAGCAATAAAATCTGATCAACGCCTTCTAGCTATTGAAATCATAAATGTAATCTTCAATCCAGGCCTATAAAGACGAACATGATCGTAATGATCCTTTCCGCATTTGAGTGAACTAGTGGTATATGCTGCGAGATTGCTAAGCCTATGCCGGACTAGTCATTACTTCTCGTACTTTACAGGAATACGGCAGATCAAATCAGATCCCTACCTCACTCTGGAGCTCTTCTTATAATCTCGACCTGCTATTGAGATGAACATATACTTTTCCTCCTTTCATACTGAAGCCTACTCAGAGCACAACAGCCCCCTTCGCGCGAAGCCGCTCGCCGTACTTATAAAAAAGAACAGGAGGCAGGGCAAACAACAGCGCGAGGAAGCCGAGCAAAGTATTGCCCCAGCCGTAGCCAAGCGCCCTGTACAGACTCGGCCCAGCCAGCGGCAGGAACGTACCGCCCATATATCGCAGTACATTGTTAGCGCTCAGGGCGGAAGCAGCCCCTTTAGAGCCGAACAGCTCGATAAGGTAGAGCTGGGTGGGCATCTGGCGGAGATTAGCTTTTATTTCATACGCACTGTAATGTATGAGATGGAACTCACAAGGACAAAATAGGCTCCAAGACCAATGAAGAAGGTCCCGATGATAGGCACGATCCAATGCACCCTGTAGTATACCGTCCAGCCATAGATGAAAAGGCCCAGAGCCACGCAAGGGCTGAGCCAGATCATGAGCAGGAGGCGGTACTCAGGCTTGGGCTTGTCGACCCCATCGGCCTTCATGCGGGCTGCCTGGATCCGAGGATTCAAATTGCCGAATATGAACACGCCCAGGACCAACGCGATGCCCAGCCCTAGGTAGACGAGCCCTGATATAGATGCAGAAAATCCGTATTGGCCCCTGAATACGCCGTTAAAGGTGGTAAACAGGAGGTATATCACCCCAAAGACCAAAGCAGCGTATAGCGACAGAGCCAATACGACAGGCGAGCGGATCAGAAGCATGGTGGGACGAATCAAGGCCTGAGCGAGGACCTGTTGTGGGGTCAGCTTGTGGGCAAGCTTGGACCTCAAATGCGCATTGCCAGTAGAAACACGAAGACGAGCCGCTTTGCGCTCAAGGAGAATCTTAGGAGACGTCTCGCGCATCACGATAAGGGTGGCAGCTTCGACGGCGCCGCCGAGGATGGCCAGTAGCCAAAAGGTCCAGCGCCAGCCGTTGCCAGCTGCAAGGAAGCCGCCGATAACAGGGCCGAGCACCTGAATACAGATCAGTCACCGGCATCAGAATACTAGGGTGGGAAATGTTAAATCACTGGTCCTGCCAACGGCCCTAGACTGAACAATGCGGTAGCGAAGCCCCTTTTTGCTGGGGGGGTAACATCTGCAATAGTCCCACCACCCATCACCAGCGGCATGCCGCCTGCACAGCCTGAAATGAAGCGAAACACCATGAATTGCGCGATGTTCTTGCTCAACGCGTTACCGATCATGAAGGCGATAAAGACTATGTTGGCCGTGTGGTAGACTGGTAAGCGACCATATACCTCTCCCATGGAGGAAAGGAACATGGGTCCTAAAGCCAAGCCAAGTAGGAAGATGGTGACGGCAAGGGAGCTAACGCCTGAGGAATTGACGTTGAAGTCGGCTACCACAGCATCAATACTGGGCGCGACCATTGTCGTAGCCATGTTCCTGCAGGGAGGTACCCATGTCAGTAGAGAGTACGAGGCATCGTATCCGACGATGTATGCTTACGGGATAAGTCCGAGTAGGGCAACTATGATGATATGCGCCCATCTCTTATGGCTAGGCCAGCTGATCGGATTGGCTGCATCGTTCGGCCCATCCCAGTCAACGATGTTAGCAGTAGCGTCTTCGTCCTCGCTGGGTAGTGCAGCCTCAAGAGAGGCGTTTCGTGCTTCTTTATCAATACTGCTGGGTTCTCGCGGCATGGTTTCGAATTTTGATGAATACTTTATACCATCGGTTGAAGTGGTTTAATGCGAAGGATAGGAAATGAGGCAAAGCGAAGAGCAAGGTCCAGGGCTGAAATACAACGAAGATAGAGGCCAAGATAGGTCTTTGAGCATAGCGAAAGCTAGATGGAAATCAAAGCAGAAGTGCTGATAGCAGTCTTGATGGATGTGAGTCCTTAAAACCTGCTCTGTTCGAAGACTCCAGAGTAAGTCCCTCAAGGGAATAACATGTCGGAGCATCATGTTCGAGGGCTTAAAGCCGCTGGCAATGCAGGACATGGCGGACATATGTCTTAGCTAAAGACAGACGACCTCAGCTTGGAGTAGAGCGAACTTGTCATGTGAAGATGGGAGCGGTGGATGGTGTCGGATGGTGCCGGCTGAGTAATTCCAATAACACTAGAGCTTGCTTCTGTCATCGTCCGACCGTCCGCGGATCCTACAACGTAGGGCGACGGACCATCCCGGGCTTGTGAAGTACTTTAGTCATGAACTTTGATTTTATAGCCATGTGCGAGCCAATTGGCAGCGCTAGAAAGACATTTATACTTCGGTTTAGGGTTATCCCATCGTTCGGCAGGAAGTCAAACCGGGCGGCGGCTAAAGTAGCTGGCAAGCGGCTGGGCAAACTAGCGTTCATGCAGTGGGTTTAGATGATACGTAGTTTAGCCTTCATGAGTCTAGAGTGTGCGACTTACTGCATACTATATGTAAGGTTGCCAATTGGCACGGGTATCAGAGAGCCGACTACAGGAGTCTGTGGTATCCAGCAAGTTTCTGGTTAGCGTCTTGGCACTTTTTGGGTGGTGTCTACACCAAAAGAATCCCTGTCGCGCTAACGAGTAACATCCTGAATACATAGTACTTCACCATCGGTCTGATATCAAGTTCGGTAGTTGCCGGTTAAGCATTGAAGACATACTATTGTATCCAGCGTTTTATTTGTTAGTACGTGCGCCACAGCAGGGGATAAATACGTATGCGGGCCAACCAACTCCCCTATATTTGCAAATCGTACTAACAAATAGAACGCCAGACACCATAGTACATATTCATTAATCGTACACGACTTCCCGGGGCCGTCCCTCGAACAGGTAGAAGTTTTAAGCGGCCATGAGTACTCCGTTCTTCTTACTTTATATACTGGCGGCCCCGTCGATATAGACGTATAAATATCACGAGCCGAGAGCTGATGGCGCTAACGACGTATTGCTTACTGCAGCCACGGCGTTGCGGTGCCCTGAACAGCTACCTTCAGCCCTGGCTACACAGCAGCGTACGCCATTCCCGCCCCTTATGTTACTGCTTACACTTTCCTCCAGCCAGCGCTGGAGATAGCTGTAGGTACACTACTCTCTTGCGCGAAAAGGCGCTATAGCTATAGTGATGCAGGCAGCAGCATGGCATCGTAGCTATCAATCAACGAGCTGAATGAAGCAGCTGATGGGCGTGTCAGCTTATGTCGTGTTGATAATTAACCATGATTTAGGTCCGCCATGGCCATTATCTATTCTATTCAATTAGTGCAACACTCACCCTTGCGGCCACCAATTCAGTCGAAGATGAACAAGTCCACCACTGCTCCTCTCCGCGCATCGTGCGAACGTTGTCGAGCCCAGAAGCTGCGATGCATCCCATCTTCTTTGACAGATTCTGGTGCACCCTGCCAACGGTGCGTGAGGGCGAAGGTCAATGAGCTGTGCGTCTTTGGCCCGAGGTCCCGGACTGCACGGACTGGATGCTGCAGGAAAATGTCTGGCAAGGTCGAAAGCCGGCTAGGGATATCCCGCAAGGACAAGGAGACTTTGATGCCTGCTTTGCCTGGGATGAGCACGTTTGCTCTGTCGAGCTCTTCTCTGTCTCCCGAAGTGGAGACCCCAGATTCTCTTGGCGCGTCGTCAGCCAAGCAAACCCCACGAATGCTTGACCTAGACGACAGCACAGTGGCGGTCGATTGCGCACTCGAAAGCAGTATGTCAGACTTCTGGCAATATGATACAGGGGTGTTGGACTCATCCTCCCTGGACGCGTTTCTGCAACAGCCGTCGAGCCTTCTTTTTGGAGCCAATGAGTCAGCCTTCATAGATGATATGAGCGCTGGTGAGCAGGGAAACGGCACAACAGCTTGCACGAAGGCAAGCTACTCCGTCAGTACCCATGCAGACTTCCAAGGCCGCTCGCTCTCCCCCTTGAACACTCCACGGGCCGACAGTGGTGTCGAATTGGACATGTTGACCGAGGAGAGGCCTGGTCCGCTTGTTGACCTCACCGCCCTGCTCGCTGAGATGTCTCCTTACGAGAACCAACTGTCGAAGCTATCTGGCGGCGAGCTCCACAATTATCCAATCGGCGACGCACTCTTTTTCTCCCACCGCTTTTACACCATTCTATCAGACTATAGCCACCTCCCTTGCTCTGATTCCACATCTCAACTGAGCACGCCGACGATGCTACTCGCACTCTCTTGCTTCATAACCCTAATAAGAGTCTATACACTCATCTTCCAATATCTACTTGGACAGCTCTCGCAAGTGCTGGAAGCGCACTCTGCACACGAATCCACCAGTTGCGCGTACCCATCCATGGGAGCAGACATTCATTCGTACCGTGGGCTGCGGCTGAGCCAACTGCAGCCTATCTGTCTATGTTCCGGCTGGGATCCCACGAAGAAGGCCGTATCGATGCTGCTTAGCTCGTTGGGTGGTGCTGAGGGGTGGCTGGGTCTGCCACCCGATGCGAGGATAATCGCGTTTTCTGACGCAGAAGCACAAGGGGAGCAGAAGGCGAGACTAAAAAGAGCTGGCGGGGAGAAGATGATGCTGTTCGAGGAAGGCTCGATGGCTGCCCTGACGAACGGTCGCTTGTTCAAGACCTTGAGAAAACAGGCAAAGGAACTGCGGGAGAGAATTGAAGAGGTTGAGGAACTCTTGAAAGGACCGACAGACATTGCCCATGTACTACTAACCTAATGAGGTGAGGCATACTCATTGGGTGATTATCATGTGGTATGTTAGTTGTCGAGGAAAGGAGGAAAGATCTCACTGACGAAGGTGCGCCAAGCGAGAATCACGTGACGTGCATTGGCATTGCTGAAGCGCTGGGTGACTCCTGAACCTGGAAAGGAGTGACCACTGTATGATAATTTAGCGAGAACAAAACGAATGACTAAGTCTTGGTGGAAGCCGAGAAAATCTCACGCGTTAGAGTAAGCACTAATGCATCCGGAGTCGTTGACATATCGAGATTGATCCCTGGACAGAACTTGCCTTAAAACTTCATCGAAGATTCTGTACGAGATTTCATCGGAGGAGTGGCTTTCGAATTTGGCCGCCGGAATACTTCCAGAACCCGTAACTCGGTATACCGACAGCTCAATGGAGAACTCAGCGGCTTCTTGGCTGTCGGATTTTCGGTGGAAAACATACCCTTTATCCACGTGATGAGTTATGGCATTCAGAAAAGACACAATCTCTTTCCTTGTTACGTTGTTGACAGCATGCGTTGAGCCCCCCCTGGGCTTCTCACTTTCTTGAAACGTTGTTGGAGGTATCCTTTGAGCCAGACGCGGGCTGCTTATCCTCTATTACCAACGCTACCCAGAACATGTATCCCCAGTCCGCGGTGGTAGTATGTTTGACTGTTTTTCTCGTAATGCTCTGCCCTAAGATTCATACAGGTCGGCGGCTCCATTGCTGGCCTATTGCAAGGCATTCAGCTCAAGCGGAACGGCACCCATGTTATCCTCTTGGAGCAAGACCCCTCCAAGGACCGACACAGCCATGAGTCTGGCGTCACCATCGGTCCAAGCGTTGTATCCTTCCTTGATAAGTACGACACCACTGGCCGTCCAGCTGCAATATTCGCTGCGTACATCAGCGTTGCTTGGCGAAAGCGGCTTCGCGTGCTCAACAGATCCTCGCCGCGTCATATGAGTAACTGGGGATGTCTGTACCTCATCTTGCGAGCCAATTTTGACGGAATAAAGTCGGAAGCAGTGCCAGAACCACCTGCTTCAAAAAAGGGAGATGGCATGGTCGAATATCGCCCTGGAAAGCGCGCCATCGATTTGAGCTATGACAAAGGGAAGGGCAGGGTGACCGTGCAGTATGTCGATGTAATCACCAGCGAAGAGGGCAGTGTCAGCGCGGATACGGTCATTGCTGCCGATGGGATGCATTCTTCTGTCGCTCAGATCATGCAAGTGCCGATGCGGAAAGACTATGCCGGCTACATTGCCTGGCGGGGAACAGTACCTGAGTGCTTGCTGTCACAGGAGACAATCGACTACTTCTCGGATCGTCTGAATTTCACGCTGTTGAAGGGGACGTATTTCATCAGGTGAGAGGTGCCAATATTCCCTCTCTGCAACTTTCGTAAGCTTATCCTCACTCCAACCAGCTACTTGATCCCTACCGAGACCGGCCATGTGGAGCCCGGCAAACGTCTTCTCAACTGGGTCTGGTACTTCGTTGTGCCCGACGGCTCCCCAGAGATGGCCTCCATCTTCACCGATATTGAAGGCAGATCTCATCCTAATACTGTTCCGCAAGGGCTAGTCAACCCAAAGTTATGGGCCGCCCAGGTCGCGAGCTACCAGTCGCAGATGATTATCCCTCTCGCTGAGGTTGTCTCAAAGACGCCGAATCCATTCGTCACTAAAGTAAGCGAGGCGCAGGTACGCCAGGCCAGCTTCTTTGATGACCGTCTCCTGCTCGTTGGAGATGCCTTTACGGCTTTCAGGTCGCACATGGGCATGGCGTCTGAGCAGGCGGCACGACATTGCTGGCAAATGGATCGGGTTTGGCGAGGGGAGATCACACAGAAGCAGCGGGATCTAGAGGCTACTACCTACGCTGAGAAGTTTGTACTGATGAATAGACTAATTGGATTAGGTGGGCTTGGCCAAGTGCTAGCTGTTGTGAAGGTCCTATGGGGTCTGATGTTGCTATCGATCAAGCACAAGCTCCGTCACGCTTGAGTAGAGAGGTCGCTTATCCCTATCTAGAAAATTTCTACACATGAAATTTCAGCATCGTTCCTCACGTGTATCAATGCAATTTGACTATTCGTGCGGCCACTCAAGCTTCCATGTCTGCACCCTGGGACCCATGAGATGAGTTTTCCAAAGGTTCTTGGTTTCAGCTTCTCGGGCTTACAAGCGATTCAGTCCATTCCTTGCAGCTCGAAGGGGTTGGAGTGTTTGCCGAATGACAAGGTAAAGCTGAACTTCTTGCGTGGGGTAATGTTCAAGCCTCAATAGCTCATCAAGGTTGTTGAAGCGACCATTTCGTGATCTCATTCGGTCTACATCATCACCATCTTCAAGTTGCCGCTCATCTACGGCGGTAGGGGCACACTGAAGCATTCCACCAAAGCAACGGTCCTCTCCTCATTAACGCTTGGCTGCCCCAGTACATACGTAGTTTGCAACCCTTGATATTCCCCCCCAACATTGATGATAAGCCTTGTGTTCTGAGTCACACCCGACCCAATGCCAGCTTCCTCCATGTAGAAGGGAGATCCATCGCTAGCGTAGCCGTAGGCATATATGTAGGGTATTTGAATTCTCGTACCGTCACTGTTATTTACCAGAACAGGGGCGGCGATTCCACCTTCGATTGTGGCGTTGAAACCCGGGCCGTAGATGGAACCACCAGTGATGGTTTCCACGATACGGAGGCCGCCCTCAACCATGGGGATGGGACCGAGGCTTTTGCCGAGGTTGACGGTCGCGCTGAAGAGGTATGTTGGATTGGGGATGAACGTAGGCGAGGGAGCAGGAGGTCTTGACACTGCCATTGTGGAACGGGAGCCTTTGCGGCTGAGGAGTTTGCTTGCTGCGAAACTTGCGATAGTTGTTATGGATTGAAATCAAAGCGGCAGAGACGTAGAATAATCCGGATCCGCCTTACAAGCAGGAAAGCTGTCGTGTGTGGTTCGTGACTCAAAGCCCAAGTAGGATTATTTCTCCCATATGAAGGATAAACGAAGTCTTCATGCCGGCCTCCGAAGCCATCCTTTCAATCAGCGAAGTGGGAAAAGCAATTTCCACTTTTCGTCAGACAGCTTGAAATTCCGAATTTGTGCCTCCGATGTATAAGAATCCGAGTCGGAGGCGAAAGGCGGGAATCTCCATGGAGCTCCAAATTGATGGAAATGGCTGCCCAGCAATGAATTTTCCGAATCACAGCTCGCTAGGATTTGGCACCACAACGTTTTCAGAGGACTTTGAATGGAGTAATCGAGCTCTGGCTCGATTACGCAGAGCTCGATTACAGTCATCATGCCTGCACAGCTGCGCTTCCCAGGACGTTCGATACGTAACTTCCCGGCTGCCGTAACAAGAAATTTCAAAACGCAATCGTTGACAGAATCTCTGCCATCTTACTCGGTCCGCGACCACTGCCAAATCGCTACCATAGCTACCATGCCTGCTACCTACGGCCATAACGAGGTCTATCGCGACAGGCCGCCGGTTTCAGTCTCCATATATGTCCCCAGGGGCACGTACAAGCCGGAAGGAGGCATGAAAACCTGCCAGCGACGCCCTTATTCCTCCCCAGCTCCCAGCCCACCAACCATAAATGCAGATATGACTGGTCCGGCTGATGCAAACAAGGGCCTCATCTCTATATTCCTCATCCTCGGATACCTCGACCAGACTTTTTAGGGCGCCGAAAGTTTGGCCAGGAGCAACGCGCACCAGAACCACAGGAGAGCTCGGTTCATCCCGGAACCGTTCAAAGGCGACTCTGTCACAAGCTGGGTAACAAGTACTCTATCTTCCGAAGCGAACACTACCCCTAGCAGCATTGTGAAAAGAATCCTTCCGATACAGAAGAGGAGCAAAAGAAGCTCAGCGAGCAATTCGGCGCCAGCGACCTACACGGCGTCGTGGCCGCGCTGTCGGACTATGTTGAGGTTTCGCAAGCTGCCGATTCCTCCATCAAGTCCTAGGACATCCTCCTCATATGTTGGTCAATCTTGTAGATACAACTTGTCTCGAGTTCCACTGACCAAGAGGATTTGTAGTATTGCAATGAGGCGGTAGAGGTCGTAACCTCAGCCTCCTTGAACTCATTCGCTCTTGACGTCGCAGCTATCTGACCTTGACTGACCGCGCAAAGACGCAGAATATCTCGGTGCCAGGTTCTGCTTGCCATGCGGGTTTTCAAAAATATTTCGGACACTTGGTGGGTGCTTGATTAGTCCTAGTGTCCGAATTATTTTGTGCTTGCCTCTGGTGGAGAGCCGCCAAGACACTAGGATACTTCAAGTAAAGTACTCCGTCAGCATGACTCAGCGGTGTCTTGGCATTCGTATCAGTAAGTTCAACATATCTGCACTGAGCAATTTGAATATCACTCTTTGGCATGCACCAATAAGCTACTGACAGGTCGGGTACAGAAGCAATCACGACTAGCAAAACGCATCATCAGTATTATTTGCACAGATCTGATTGCTTGCAATAGAACGAACGCCCATACAGTAAGGTAGGTAGTTTCAATAACCTGGGATAACTAATAGGACTGATCTTGAACTTCATTCGGCAACTTTTGCGATAAAGCTGCAGCGGACGACTGTTCTCGAGAAGAAGACGAACGACCCTACATCCAAGTCGCGTAGTGCAGCACGATCCTCCAAATCCCTAGTTCATAACCCCCACCAAAGCTCTTGGTCTTCTATGCTTAATTGTTGGACGAGAGGTCGTCAAATGTGCAGGCCATGACATCTCCGGCACCATCTTCATCCGCGTTCCATTCCTCCCCAGCATATCAGGAGTCTCAAGCTCAAACCGCTTCACGCCCCCGCCCAAGCGCCAGTCGACGCCGAGACAAAGCTCAGCTCTCCTGTAATCTTTGCCGACGCCGCAAGTAAGGCAACAACTTCGTTCAACATTCAGAGTACTGACCACAACACTGCTCTTCAGATTGCGTTGCGACTGTCAGCAGCCATGTTCTACCTGCTCCTCCTATGGTCTGACATGCACGTATCCAGAAGGCAATGCAAAGCCACCGCCGACTGCGACGCCAGGCATGCATGATCGCCTTGTGCAGTTAGAGCGTCTTGTTATGTCAATAGCTAGTAAGCCCGATGCGAGCTTAAAACTCAGTTTGAGCCAACCCGTGGAAATTGCACGTTTCGATACTCTCGTTGATGGGCGCTCCAATCATGGGAGCATGCGCTCTAGTGCTTCGCAGCTCCATTATGTTGGCGACGATCACTGGGCCTCAATCTTAGACAACATCGCTGACTTAAAGCACCACTTTGATCGCGAGGAGCAGTTTGGACTGGCTATGAGGCCTGATCAAATTCAGAATGGCACTGGGGATGCAGGCAAAATCGACAGTTATGCGAGCAGACATTCGCTGCTCCTATATGGAGGCTACCGGCCAGCTTCGCAGGCTGAAATTCTCGCTGCTCTACCCCCCAAACTCACTGTCGATCGCTACGTATCACGCTATTTCAACCGCCAGGAATTAGTATCTTGTAAGAGTGCTCCTTTGATTAAGGTTTGAATTGTTCGCCACTTCAGCTAACATGAACCAGCTGCCATTCACGGCCCGACCTTTCTTCAGGAGGTGAGAACTCTGATCCTCTTCCAAATTGGAGAGTCACGATACTAACGGCCACAGTATGAGGCTTTCTGGGCCAAACCATCTGGCGTACCAATTTTGTGGATTGGCCTTCTCTTTAGTATGATATGTCTCGCTGTACTGGCCTCCGACGCCTTGGATTCTCCATATGGCGATGAATTGGAGCAGCAGTGGCTCGAAATTGACTTGTACCGCGAGAAGATTGTGCAGAGCCTGATCCTAGGCGAATACACAAAGTCAGGCCCGTATGTATTGGAGACGATCATACATTATGTGTATATCGAATTTGCCATCCATGCCGACGCCGAGAAGGACATCTGGCTACTGCTCGCGCTCGAGGTCAACTTCGCAATGCGCATGGGCTACCACCGGGATCCCAGCCACTATCCCGGTATCTCGCCGTTGAAGAGCGAGATGCGGCGCAGATTATGGGCCATCGTTCTACAGGGCGACATTCTCATCTCCAGTCAGATGGGCATGACGCGCATGATCTCAGACTGGCAGTGCGACACAGCCGAACCGCGGAATTATAATGATACGGACCTAGACCATGATACCTTAGAGCTCCCCCCTCCACGACACGAGATAGAAATCACGACCACTTTGGGTACCATTGCGCGAAGAAGGATGCTGACGGCCCTAGGTACTATTTCCGACCTTGCGGCAAATGTCAAGTCTTGTAGTTACGCAGAAACTATGCGGGCCGACGCCAATCTGCACGAAGCTGCAGCCAGCGTTCCGCAACCTTACAAGATGAAGTCACTGACGGCTAGCATTACCGAGTCTCCACAAGTGATCATGTCACGGCTCTTCATCAGTCATCTATTCTACAAGGGGCAAATCATGCTTCACCGTCGCTTTGTCCTTGTGGAGTCAACCTCTGCAGACGAAGATTCGTTGGTCTATTCTCATAAAGCCTGTCTTGACGCCTCTCTTGGCATGTTGCGCATTCAGCATATTCTCGACGAGGAGACATGCCCAGGAGGTCAACTCCATATGATGCGCTGGCGCGTTTCTTCGATAATCAATCACCAATTCTTAACGGCTACCATGATCCTATGCTTACTGCTACATCGCGGCCAAACCATACATCAGAACGAAGAAATCATGACAACGCTACGCAGTACTAGAGCGATCTGGATGCGAAGCAGCTCCATCTCTCAGGAGGCGAAGAAAGCGGCCGAGACTGTAAGTGTCGTGCTTGCCAGGGCCGGAGAGTTCCGCAACCACGGCGTTGATCTTGACGCTGAACCTACCAGCGCTACTATAATGGCGCAAGACATGTTAACCAACATTAACGGTAGCGATGCCGGCTTGACTTTCGATAGTCAGGCTATGTTGCAGGCTACGATGGACCAGCACGATTCAAATTTCACCTTCGACTTGAATACCTTGACAAGCGGCACCGCACCAGGTGAATGGATGATGATGGATTCTCAGGGGACGTGGTAGTAATAGCCGCTGCTCGATAGCCTATGTGATGTCCTTTCTGAAGAAGACACCATCAGCATTACCAACTTCCATGCTGCACAGTCACGTGTATCACGACCGAACTCCGTTCGTGAAGGATGCGAGATAAGAGACTTTATCTGCATAGCTAGGCGAGGCGTTCATAACGAGAATTTCCGAAAGGCTTGGACGCAGCACCCTATCTCACTTCTTCGGAATTTCTAGGATCCCATTCTGTCATTTACTTGGCCGAATCTCCGACTACGTCTTTGTCATTGCGATGTCCGATCCATACACCCAGACACAAACCATTCTTGGCCCACGACTATTCGGTGACCACTGTTCTCCTTTGGCTACCTAACATCTACTCTCACCGAAGCATCAGCTACAGTCGCTATTTCCGCCCTCGTGCTCGTGTGTGTTTCCGCGGTGCAAGAAGCCACGTTTGGCCCATCGTGATGCGCCCTCGAGTTCTTAGAGAGGCTCTGATAGTTCTGATTAATACCATATAGTGGTTATATAGACCGCACGGGAAGCTACATCATGGCTGTGCACATTCCAGACTACGCTCTCCTCTAGCCGACTCCCTTCTGCAGCTCTCCTAAGAATCATCCCCTTTTGCCGCCTTTGTGTTGGTGTCAGGATTGATTTAATCTGAGAGTATATTCATCTTGTCGTACGAGACTGATATACGACATAGACCTTTCCATCCACCTTCGTCAGCCAACATTCATCAGAGGTATCTCAATTTTGGCCCGGGTCTTCCATAACCGATCATATCGCTGATTGTCTGCTTAGATTCCCAGCTGCCACTATCTGTACTCATGACTCCAAGGCCCATGGCGGAACCTATCGCAGTCATCGGCGCAGGATGTCGCTTTCCTGGGGGCGCCGACACACCGTCAAAGCTCTGGCCAGTGATCATGTCTCCCCGCGATTTAAGTCGCAAACCTTTAGGCTCCCGCTTCAATATCGATCCCTTCTACCACCCAGTTGGCACCCACCATGGCACCACCAATGCCACCAAGTCCTACTGGCTGGAGGACAACGACAGGAGCAATGTTGCACAGTTCGATGCTGGCTTCTTCAACATCCAACCCGGTGAGGTTAGCGCCATGGATCCACAGCAGCGCCTGCTCATGGAAGTCGTTTATGACAGTCTGTGTGCCGCGGGTCAGCCAATGGAGAAGCTTCGCGGCTCCGACACCGCTGTTTACGTAGGATCCATGTGCGATGATTACAACACTATTTTGACCCGTGACTGGGAGACCTTGCCACGCTATACTGCAACAGGCTTGGAGAGAGGTATTTTGGCAAATCGCGTATCATACTTCTTTGACTGGCACGGTCCGAGTGTGTCCATCGATACGGCCTGTTCGAGTAGCCTGGTGGCGCTCGATCACGCTGTTCAGACAATACGAAGTGGCAGGGCGAAGGTGGCAGTGGCAGCTGGAACAAGTCTGATCTTGAGTCCAGGTGAGTACATCCAAAGCTTACACCTGTCTTACCCTGAGTTTCAACATTCGGGCACCCATTTGCAAACTGAGTATAAGGAACGTGGTGCTGAACCTAATACTTAATAGCCATGTACATCTCCGAAAGCAACCTCGGTATGCTTTCTCCAAACGGCCGCTGCGCCATGTGGGACATCGCCGCAGACGGCTATGCGCGCGGCGAAGGCGTAGCTGCCGTTGTACTGAAGACGCTTTCGCAAGCTCTTGCGAATAACGATCCAATCGAATGTATCATTCGCGAAACGGGCGTCAATCAAGACGGCCGTACCCCTGGTTTGACCGTGCCGAGCAGTCTCGCACAGGCTGCTGTCATTCGCCAGTGTTATGCCAAAGCCGGGCTAGACCCAATCAACAACCCGCAAGACCGGCCGCAGTTCTTCCAAGCCCACGGTACAGGCACCCAAGCGGGTGATCCGCAAGAAGCAGAGGCAATTTCAAGCGCGCTGTTCCCTGCGGGGTCTCGCGCCGCTTTGTCCTCAAAAAAGCTGCTTGTCGGGTCGATAAAGACAGTAATCGGCCATACTGAAGGCACAGCCGGATTAGCGAGTGTTATTAGCACTTCTCTAGCTCTCAAGCACGGGATTGTCCCGCCAAATCTCCATTTCGACAATCTGAGCCCGAAAGTTGCGCCGTTCTTCAAGCATCTTGCTATTCCTATTGCTCCAACGGCGTGGCCGACTAGTGGAAGCGAGGTCAGAAGGGCAAGCGTGAACAGGTATGTGAATGCTCACTTGGATTATTCAATATCATGCTTATAGCCTCGTGTCAGTTTTGGATTTGGCGGAACCAACGCCCACTGCATTCTAGAAGGTTTTGTACCCAAATCCATAACGAAGGCACCCTCAAGCCCGCTTTTCACGCCACTCACATTCTCGGCCGCTTCTGCCACAGCGCTTCGAACAATGCTTTCATGGCACTTTGACTACCTCAAGGCGAATCATGATGTCGAGCTCGCGGATTTTGCATACACGCTACAGCACAGGCGATCCACGCTCCCGTACCGCAAGACCATTGCTGCAGCAAATGTACAGACTGCCATCAAGTCCCTCCAAAACATCATCGACCCACCGTCTGACAGCAAAGAGGACGACGGCCTTGGTATCCGCTTTGGTACACCCTCCCACCCTTTAAAAGTGATAGGCATCTTTACTGGCCAAGGCGCCCAATGGCCTCGTATGGGCGCTAAGCTTGTTGAATGCTCCCTTTTCGCTGCGTCGCGGATCGCCGAGCTTGATGCAGCTCTTCAAAACTTACCTGTAGCCTCAGACCGACCGCCCTGGGCGCTTAGGGATCAACTCCTCGCGGCGAAGGAAAACTCACGTATTGCCGAAGCAGCGCTCTCTCAGCCCCTTTGCACGGCTGTGCAAATCATTTTGGTCGATATTCTGCGTGAGGCTGGCATCTCCTTCACCGCGGTAGTAGGCCACTCTTCGGGTGAGATTGGTGCGGCCTACGCAGCAGGCTTTGTCTCCGCGCAAGATGCAATTCGGACCGCCTATTTCCGTGGTGTTCATGCAAAGCTAGCCTCAAGCCCAAACTCTCATTCTCCTCTCGGCGCTATGATGGCCATCGGTGCCTCATTTCAAGACGCAAAGGCCTTGTGCAGCGAGGATCGCTTTTCAGGGCGGATGCAGGTGGCCGCGGTGAATTCTAGCTCGAGTATCACGCTTAGTGGCGACGCAGACGCCATAGATGAGGCAGAAAAAGCGCTCAAAGCTGAGGGCACGTTTACACGAAAGCTTAAGGTTGACACAGCCTATCATAGTGCTCATATGGCCTCGTGTGTGGGGCCCTATCTCGCCTCCTTAGCAAGCTCCGGTATCCAGCCTACTCAACCGCGCCAGCGTGTAACGACAACTTGGTTTTCAAGCGTCTATGAAGGCAAGCCTATGACCGTGGAAGAGCTAAATAATCAGTACTGGGCAGATAATATGTGCAGTACTGTCTTGTTTGCCGGAGCGCTTGCTCAAGCCGTGGACCAAAACGGTACTTTCGACATGGCCATCGAGGTCGGACCCCATGCTGCTCTTGAAGGCCCCGCTGCGGCAACCATGGACGGCTCACGCGCGGAGAGAAGTACACCATACACAGAGCTGCTTTCTCGCGGTCAGTGCGATATCGAACAGCTCAGTACGGCACTCGGATTTGTCTGGACACGGCTAGGATCCGAAAGTGTCCGATTCTCCGCTGTTCAAGCTCTGTTATCAGGCAATCAACACGTGACTGTGCTTCAAGATCTCCCGCCGTACCCTTTCGACCACCAGCGCAGCTACTGGGTTAGCAGCCGTATCCCTAATCACTTTAGACATCGAAGCGCCATGCATGTAACTAATCCAGTCCTGGGCAACCCCTGCTCTGAAGCGATAACACCCTGCGAGTTCCAGTGGCGGAAAATCCTGCAACCAAGTGAAATGCCGTGGCTCAAGGGACACATGCTCCAGGGGCAGACAGTCTTCCCTGCTACGGGATACGTGAGCATGGCGGTCGAGGCGATCAAGACCATTGCCCTTGATAACATCGCCGATGCGTTAATCGGCCTAATTAAACTCGAGGACGTAGATATCTCACGTGCCATCGCCTTCGATGACGATTCCGCTTGTGTGGAGACGATCTTTAGTGTTTCCTCAATCAACATCACGAAGCAAGCAGTGACGGCCGAGTGGGCTTGCTATTCTGCGGCCGAAGGGATGGCCAGCAGTGCTCTGAATGCTAGAGGGCGGGTGCTGTGTCATCTCTCTCCCGCGGAGCCGGGCACCCTTCCTCTCGTCAAGACAGATCCCTATAATCTAGTCGATGTTGACGAGGGGCACTTCTATAGTAATCTATCCAAAATTGGGTACGACTACGCATCCCCGTTCCAAGGTCTCTCGAACATCCGCCGCAAGCTGGGCTATAGTATTGGCGTTCTGGCTGATCAATCCGGGTCAGGCTGGGACGACAATCTCATTCTGCACCCCTGCATGCTCGACTCTGCTCTGCAGACTGTATTTGCTGCTTGGTCGTACCCCGGCGATACCTCAATCTGGTCGCTTCATGTCCCTGTCTCCTTTTCTGCCATCACTATCAACCCATACTTCACTGCGCTAGGCGATGGCGGCAAACAGAGTACCATGCAGTACGAAAGCTTCATTCGGCGCAAAGAGCCCTCCAAGCTTGTGGGGGACATCTACTTGCACACCGAGGACGGTGCTCACGCCTTTATGCAGTTCGAGGGCGCAACGCTCTTGCCTTTCTCTAAGGCTACTTCAAAGAATGATCTTCCTATGTTCTCTCACTTCCAATACAAGGTCGCTTCACCGGATGGACAGATGGCCGCTGGAGGCCAGACGATGTCTGATCTCGAGGTCCAGATGTACAAGGACGTCGACCGTGCCGCATATTGGTACGCCCGTAACGCCTCGCTCTCGATCCCAGTCAAGGAACGGCATGAGCTTCTTCCACATTTCCAAAATTATCTGAGCTGGTGCGACCGGATGGTAGACATGGTCAGCCGGGATGCGCATCCGAAGGTAAAAGCTGAGTGCAATATAGACTCTCGCGAGGCTGTCGCCCAGATCCTGGCCCCTTATGAGGGAAGGAAGGACATCAAATTTGTCGAAGTTGTTGGTGATAATCTGATTCCTGTTATCCGCGCGGGGACTTCGATGCTCGAGCACATGAATCAAGACGGCCTTCTTCGAGCTTTCTACGAGGAGAACGCCATATGCTCCGGGCCTACCGGTCGTTGGCTGGCTCGCGTGGTGTCGCAAATCGCACATAGATATCCAGGCCTGAACATATTTGAAGTTGGGGCTGGCACTGGCGCCACCACGAGTGTGGTGCTTCGAGAGATTGGCGATAACTATACGTCCTACACCTTCACAGACATTTCTAGCGGTTTCTTTATGGCCGCGGAGGAGCGTTTTGCGAAGGGAGGCGGCCGCATGGTCTTCAAGACGTTCAACATGGAGAAGGAGCCATCACATCAAGGTTTTGTCGAGGGCCTATACGACGTAGTGGTCGCTGTGAACGTGCTACATGTGTCAGGCGATATGGAAGCTTCCCTGTCCAACGTACGTCGTCTATTGAAGCCTGGTGGCTTCCTCGTTGTGGGAGAGCTGACGTCCACGGACCTACTCTTCAGCGGCATGACAGTTGGAACGCTTCCTGGCTGGTGGATTGGTGCCGAGACCGGCCGCCCATGGGGACCGCTGCTCAATCTGCGCCAATGGGATTCCACGCTTAAAAAGACAGGCTTTGCGGGTATCGACACTGTGACTCCAGATATCAGTGCCTCCCTGCCTATGAATGTTTTTGTAGCCCAGGCCGTGGATGACCAAGTCACGTTGCTGCGCAACCCTCTCGCCGTGAATGAGCGACCTGCAGGCGTCCGATACAATGGCCTCGCCATTATTGGAGGCACCACATTGCCTGTGTATAACCTCGGGCAAGAGATTGGCCATATCCTCTCGCACCGCTTCCAGAACAAGCGATTCTTCGACACTATGGAGGAATTTGCTATTTCCGATATGGCTAGGTCTCAATTGACTGACGGACCCGTTCCTGTTCTTTCACTCGTAGATCTGGACAGGCCCTACTTGGAAGACCTCACAGCTGCCAAATTCGCCGCGCTAAAGACGCTATGGGCGATAGCTAGCACCGTGGTCTGGGTGACCGATGGATCAAGAAAAGATAGCCCCCATAGTTACATGATGAAGGGCATCATCAACACTGTCAAGACCGAGCACCCCAACCTGAGCGTGCAGATGTACGATCTCGACTGCGCGGTGAGCGCTGGCAGCGGATTACAGCAGAACACGACCACCAACTTGGCTGTAACGCTACTTAGGGAACATATTCTTCACGAGTGGGGTGCAGACGGCAACCTGTTGTGGACGTCAGAGCCTGAAATCCTTGTCAGCGACGGGAAGCAACTCATTACCAGGCTACTCCCAGATCTGGAAAAGAACAAGCGTTATAATTCCCAGCGTAGGGACGTACTCACTACAGCAGATCCAGCTCACGAGACGCTTGAGCTTGTAGGAATCGAAGGAGGCGAGGAGCGGTCACTAGAGCTCCACAAAGTCTCGCCTCTGGAAGTACCTGTTCCACCGGCAGCTCAGCATCGTACGGTCCGAATCACGTACTCATTGCTTCAAAGTCTCGCTATAGGCAGTGCAGGCTATCTAAGACTATGTATAGGAGTTGATGAAGGCACTGGCGAGACGGTGCTCGCTCTTATCGGTTCCAGTGGATCTCCTGCGAACGTTTCGACGCAATGGTGCATTCCTCTTCCGAAGAAACCAGCCGCGTCCACGCTTATATCAGTCGCCACCAATCTCATCGCAGAACACATCCTGACTCTTACACCCCGAGGAAGCACATTGCTCGTCAATGAGCCTGATTTTGCTCTACAGGCGGCGCTGCGAGCCAAAGCCACTGGCAAGTTCGTGAGAACTGCTTTCACGACAGCCGAGCTACGACAAAATGAAGATGATACCTCAGTCTTCCTACATCCAAACTTCACTCAGCATGTCATCCAGGCCAAACTCCCCTCTACAGTCGCTGTGTTCGTCCACTTCTCGCGTAGCGCCGCGTCAGATGCTATTAAGGATGCGATCATCAAGTGCTTGCCCCCGACGTGCCTAAGGATTAGTGAGGAGGGATTATTAAGTCACGAGGTTAATGCATATGGCAAGCCTGAAGCGGCGACGACATTAGCGCAGATGCTCCAGAAAGCCTTAGACGACTGCCCTCGAATAGCTCCCCTCGAGATCGATTGCATCCATTTGGAGAACGTAATTCATCACGCAGGAAGCAGAGAACCTATTGCCGTGGTGGACTGGACTGCCAGCCCTTCAGTTATGGCCAAAGTCAAGCCGATTGACTCAGGAATGTTGTTTCGAGCCGACAAGACATATCTCTTCGTAGGCATGTCCGGCGAGCTCGGACAGTCTCTTGCGGAATGGATGATTATGCATGGGGCTCGCAACGTGGTCCTCACAAGCCGCACGCCCAAAGTCAACCCAAGGTTCATCGAGGATATGGAGAAGCGGTACGGAGCCGTGGTCAGAGCCATGTCGCTTGATGTCACCACACGTCAGTCTCTCGAGCACGCCCTCAATGCCATCACAGCCACCCTCCCTTGCATCGGTGGTATTATCAATGGTGCCATGGTCCTAGAAGATGAGCTGTTTGCCAACATGACGCTCGAGAGCTTTAATCGTGTCACAGCGCCAAAGGTGCTAGGCACTCGACTGCTTGACCAAGCTTTCCATGACGACGCTTCGCTTGATTTCTTCATCGTCACCTCCAGTATTGCATCCGTCATTGGCTGGACAGGGCAGAGCAATTACTCGGCTGCCAACGAGTATATGAACTCTTTGGTGCGCAACAGACGGGCGCGTGGAGTTCCGGCTTCGACGATGACTATTCCAGCGGTCTTGGGCGTAGGCTACGCGGCACATGCAGAGAACTTCGACTTCAATTACTTTGAATCGCTGGGTCACATCAACATCTGCGAGGAGGACCTACATACTCTCTTCGCGGAAGCTGTGCTGTCTGGCCGCCCAGGACAAACTCCCGAAGTCCAAGCACAGGTGGGCATGGGCGTTAACTTCATCCCAACCGACCTCAAAGTGAAGGCCGTGCACAAGCGTGACGTTAAGTTCAGTCACTTTGTCCAACGTGAAGAGAAGCGCGCGGAAGCGCTATCCGTCAAGGCCAGTGTGCGTGTCAAGGTGCAGCTGAACACTGTCAAGAGCCAGAAAGAGGCCTACACCATAACCTGCGATGCATTCTTAGCTCATCTCAAACGACTGCTCCGCATCACGCAAGAGGAGAGCTTGAACGATTCAGTCGGTCTCGCGGATCAAGGTGTGGATTCTCTAGTCGCTGTGGACATACGCGCTTGGTTCCTGAAGGAATTGGGAGTCGATGTGCCGACGCTCAAGATATTGGGAGGCGGTTCCATTGGCGACTTGATCAAGGCGGCGCTCGAAAAGATGCCTGAGTTACTCGCCGGAGCCTTGCCGAAGGATGATGAGGAGAGCCGCGCTCCTCAATTACCTACGCCCAGCATTCCCGTTTTAGAGGTCGTTCCTCCCGCGAGTGACGCATCCAGCTCGTCTTCTGGATCTAGAAGCCCTGTCTATACGCCTGCTCCTTATTCTTGCGGCTCTGTTTCAACCGCGACACTCTCCGAGGAGTATTTGGACAAAAGTGAAATCACGATTGAGACAAAGGCTGTTGCATTTTCGGAGGACTAGATTGAGTTGGTGTGGTTCGTGATCTGCGGGCAGACTTGTCTTTGATCTTCGTATCACGTTTTACATAAACCAGGAACTTCTTCTTGATGATCGGTCACCATCATGTATACTTGAAATGCGGCGTTTACTTCGGTGACAATGGACGATTGTCTAATTGAATGTGTTGAAGTGGAATTTGTATGGAAGCATAGAGCTGAACTATCTCTACGCGATTAGTCAAGTCTTTTCCTTCAACCCTATTTACTAAGCTTGAGCGGTAGAAGAGTGCATCAGGCTCTGAGTCTCAGGCAGCCTTTCAAACGTTAAGCCGGCTCTGGGTTAGCTATCTCATTGGCCGAAATTGATTGAACTCTAGTTCGCGTTTCCCAAAATTGAAGCTCCAAAACATTGGGAGGACATGCTTTGCGATGGCCAGCTCAAGCATTCCAAATCATCGCCCATAAGTGAGCGAAGATCCTAGGCTGTACCAATGGGATTAACAAGCCCAGGTTACTGTGAGAATTGAACAAACAATCAACACTCCTTCATCAAGACTTCCCAGAGCCAGGGTCATGGTGACGTCCCATCTATGTGCTCTTAATGAACAATCACACTGGCGAAACGACGGCATATGACGCAGCATTTATGTTACACTAGGAGGAAAAACCTGGACGTGTCGCTCGAAGGGCCCACCTTTAGCATCTGTTCTCCGCAGAAAGCTCACCTCAAAGCCATTGTTACCGGGCTTGTCACGTTATGGAGATTCTCTTTGAGCATTTGACTGGGTGCCTTACAAGAAAGGTCATCTTCTCCACTGATATATCAACAGACGTTCTAAGCAGCGGACTTGACCATTAGATATCCTATATCTTGCTAAATAGTGCGCATCAGCACTTTCGCTTGGCGAGAATGCGACTAAGAACAACAATAGTCTACAACCACAACAATGGTCAGAATCACGATGTTCGCGATACGCATTATACAAAGAGTACTTCTCAGTGACCGCAGAGAATGAGAAATTATCACTGGTTGCGTATTGATATATCAAATAATACTCATACCGTAGCAAGATATGCGATAATTATTGTTCGATTCTCCATTCGGAACTACCGACCTATGATATAACCAAAGAATATATGAAACAGCCCCAGTACAGACTTTGAAGTACAGTCGAAGTCCCCCTTCTTGACAGGCTGCCGAGTGCCAAAAGGAACTTTCGAGTTCGAAACGAAGAGGTCATTGGACGATTTGCTATCCTCCACAAAGCTTGTAGTGTCTACAGCAACAACCTTTCCGCCCTCGAACAACGTACCATTTATGGGATTGAGCATCCCTCCCGCCGTTATGACATACAGCGTGTTGGTATCGCCTGGGAGTCTACCAAATGCTCCCGCTACGACCCCTGCAAGTGTAAGCTCGTCAGGCGCGCCTCCGACAACAGTGACGTTTCCATCCGGCGTTATGGCAAACAGCCGATTATCTGCATTAGTCGCCGCCCAAATTGTGTCGTCGTCCCCTGGTCCGATCACAAAGTTGTCGATGTAGATCGAACGAAGTGCTAAAACGAGCTCAACCTCAGCTCCGGGAGCCGGATAACCATCGTCTGTGAAGCGGATGCGGTATATGAGTGCTTCAAAGCAGGCGACAAAGTAGAGGTAACCTTTGTGGAACTGGATCCCGCCGATACCGAACGGCAAAGGCGCCCAAGGAGGGGGCTTCATGCTGGCATCTTGGAGAACTTGCTCGCACTTGCGAGTGGCCGTGTTGACCCGCCATACCTTGCCGAGCGTCGAATCGGACACCAGCAGTGCGTTTGGCACGCCTGGGATAGGAATTACACCTACAATGAGGCCGCCGTTGGGCACATGGACAAGCTCTGTAATGGTTGGCTTGCCACGCCTGGTGTCGAGCTCAAATACCCCGAAAGTGCCATGGATTCCAACACCCAAAGAGCTTTGATTGCCGGCGAGGAAGGTGAAGACGCCTGGTTGCCTTTCGATCATGCCCGTGGCTGCGTTCATATCGTCAAATCTATGAACGAGAGAGGTAGCTGGTGTACTAGTTGTGGCGCCTGATACGGCATATATCGAAGCGTCCGGAAAGACTGTGGTCATGTAGATGTCACCATTGGAAGCAACGGCAACATCCTGAAGGTATGTTGTAAGGGGAAATTGGTGGATGTCTCGCAGTGGTAAGGGAAAAGACTGATGGCTAGCTTGTACGCTAATTGCCAGGCATGTAACGACAGATATCAAGGCCAAGAGGTGTGCATAGACCGTCATGGCGTGGGGAATGCGACAACGTGAATACACAGACCAGAAGAGCCCAAGCTCGAGTATTAGATCTGGGTTCCTGAGGGGTCACCGTCAAAGGGTGGACAATTCGACAGTGTCTCTTATGCTGAGGATATGAGCCTCCACGATCAGCTCGGAAGTACCGACAAATTCTGTTTTGGTCTCAAATGCCCGAATTGCACCTTCATTAGGTTCCGAATGTTCCAAATTCGAGTCTAGCGAATTCCTGATCCGGAATACGGATTCCGGCTTTCCCAATTAGGCAAACTGCTTTCCGAGTCCCATCATTCGCAGGCTATGGCTTCGGAGCGTTTTCCTTGCGTCTCTGTGTTGTCCATCACACGGCATAAACATTCGTTAGTATAGATTTTCCTTATGACTGTCGTTTCCTCTCGAAATCGGCAGAAACGTGTTATTGCCCTGGCCTACTCTTGGGCCTTTGGCCTTATGTGTAGCAACTTGAAGCGTTTCTATACCTTCATCCACTGTCGACTTCGTGGCTGACAGCTGCTGACCGATTGGACTGGTTGCGGTTTGGTCTGGCCCTCATACTTTCATATCTTTCTAGCTTTTGAAGCGACGGTTCAACATTGCGCGCCATGAAGGCGAGGTTTATTCCCATGCTCGCCTTCGTGGCCGGCTCATCTGCATTATACATCTCTCATGGACTAATTGAAGACATGAAGGCCTTGCTATGGCCTTTTCAACAACCCCTCAAGTCGTGCCAAAACACACCCAATTCCCGAAGCTGTTGGAATCAGTATGAAATTGATACGAACTACTACACCACCTTTCCCCACACCGGCAATACTGTGGAGGTATGGCTGTCTGCGGAAGAAAGTATTTGCAACCAGGACGGATACGAACGCTCCTGCATGACGTTCAATGGGACCATGCCTGGTCCGCCTATTACCGCCAACTGGGGTGATGATCTTGTCATCCACGTAACCAATAACATGCAGTCGAATGGTACGACTGTCCACTGGCACGGTGTGCGCCAGCTCCATAGCGTGGAGTACGATGGAGTTCCTGGTGTTACTCAATGCCCAATACGGCCCAGAGAGACCCTGACCTACAAATATAAGGTCACGCAATATGGCACCAGCTGGTACCACAGTCATATCTCTCTACAGTACTCAGAAGGACTGTTCGGAGCATTGATATTCAACGGTCCGGCGACAGCTGATTATGACGAGGACCTCGATGCGTTGTTTCTTCAGGACTGGTCGCACGTACCTACCTTCAGCGCCTGGAGTAACAAAGAGAAATATGGCATTACCCAATCGCTCAGCAATCTCCTTATCAATGGAACCAACACATTCGACTGCTCTGCAGTTTGGGATGAGAGTTGCGTTGGTGGGGGCAAGAAATCCGAGACGGTTTTCCAGCCTGGCAAGAAGTACCTGATCCGCTTGATCAACGTCGCCACCGACAGCCAATTCCAATTCAGTATTGACGGCCATAAGCTCAAAGTGATTGCCAACGACTTTGTCCCTATCAAGCCATACGACGCCGACAGTGTTGTTATCAATGCTGCTCAACGGTACGATGTCATTGTCGAGGCAAATGCTCCACCGGGTGACTACTGGCTGCGAGCCCATTGGGTGGATGCCTGCGCGGGCGTTGCAAACGACCACCCTGAAGACTCCACAGGTATCGTTCGGTATGACGCCGTCAGCACCAGCGATCCAACTAGTGTGAGTGCCGTCAATGCTCCTACCACTTGCATTGACGAGCGGTTGGAAAGCCTGGTTCCACACATGAAATTTGACGTTAGCAACATTGCTGGCACGACCGTCGAGGAGCTCCGTGTGCGATTTACACATGAGGCGCTGTTCACATGGACGATCAACAGCAGCAGCTTGGTACTTGACTGGAGCAATCCGACGCTCAAGCGTGTCTTCAACAATGATACAGTCGTCCCCACTGAGTACAACATCGTTTCTGTTGATGTAAGCAACCAAGTTTGCTCCCATGCCATCTACTGAGCGTTCATTAATCCAAGGAACAGAAAGAGACCTCTTTCAACAATGAGTGGGCGGTCTTGGTAATTGAGAACAAAGTCATCGGTCTCCTTGGCGCGTAAGTTCCGCGACGCCTGTCCTTTGGGATACAGACTGACAGCACGGCTCATAGCATCGCGCACCCCATCCATCTGCACGGCCATGACTTTTGGGTGTTGGCACAGGAGAGCGGGCCCTGGGACGGAACGACCGACTCCTTTAAGACGATCAATTCGCCACGACGTGACACTGCGATTCTACCCGCACAGGGCCATCTCGCAATTGCTCTTCGCCTGGACAACCCTGGGACCTGGATCCTGCACTGCCACATCGCGTGGCATGCGAGCCAGGGTCTTTCGTTAGAGTTTGTCGAGAGTGAGGAGTCCATTGCGATTCAGTCGAGAGATATGGAGATCTTTCAGGACACGTGTGAGTCGTGGGATGAGTGGACTAGAAATGCGACGTATCATCGCCCGCAAGATCGTTCAGGAATCTAAAGGACTAGAGACGTATATAGGTCATAGATAGCTCTAAGAGTATTTCGCCGCGTTCGCGCGCCTGAGATGGCCTTTCGGGATGCTCGACTGAAGAGCCTCGAGGATTCACAATCTGGGGTTAGGGCTGTAAAACTAGCAGCGCTAGGCTCTTGGCGGTCTTGGCGAAAAGCCATGAAGCAATAACAAATATCTTATCCAAGTTCGAACTGGATTTCATTAGCCTTGTTCGCACCTCACGGCTGATTTGGGTAATGACATACCGTCCCTTCTTTACTAAGACCTTTTCAATCCCCATGTCTCGCGGTATGACTGAAACTAATCCCCAGCCGCCTCCTTATCCAGCGATGTGGATCGTGCACTTTCTGAATCCGTCAGACCAATATATGATTGTACATTACTGTGCCAGGCAGGTCTGTCGAAAGGGTTGTTCTGGCCCTGAAAGATACATGGCAAGATTTCCGGTGTAAAGATTGTTAACTCGTTGGGTCCTAGACGACTCAAGCCTTTCGAAGTCGAGATGAAGAGGAAGCACACGATGTACTCGCGAGCTCATGTCATAGTCACACACCCTTACGAACGAAGTCTCCATATTTCTGATGCAGTCTGTCCATCAACAGATGGTTCTTCGAATCTAGACAATGTGTCACGTGCCATAACTTGCAGGCTTTGGCGAGAGTTGGGCCGGGAAAATGTCGCAGTCGGTGGAAGAATAAGCGGTATGTGACGATACTAGCGAATAAATCGGCAAAGAAGACACCGGGTAATGCACTCGTAGACCAAGGGGCAGCAAACAGCAACTCGGCAGAGTACCATACCTCGAGCACGGCCAGGGGGAAGAAGCGGGCTGTAAAGAGTTGCAATACTTTGGTGGCGTTCAAATGCCATTTGCCGTGGATGGGAACCAGGGTATGTATCATGACCCCTCCAGCTGCTCCCACGATAATGGACATAGATACGTGGTGGCCCATGATGCTTCGTGGGGATGGATCAGGCTGGGCTGGGCGAGTTCAGTACTGTTACCATTGAGACTCGGACAAGCGACAGGGTGATGCTGTGTGTATCGTAGCGGGTAGTGGAAAGTCGTGACCGGCATCCTGATCACCGCAAGTTTATACATGCATGAAGCCGAGCGCGTCGAAGCTGTAAGACACCCCTTTTATTGCTGCACATCAGATTCTTCCCGCAGTAGTACCTCCCTTTGGTACCATCTTTAACGTAAGAGCTGGAGAGGCTCGCATGATGCTTCTGACCAATCGCTCGCTTGGGTCTCTTGTTAGATATACTGCTTGCTCGTTGCATCTCGGCATCATGGTCTTACAGCCCTGTAAGTAATCATCTGTTACTCGTCTCCCTTAAAATATCAAGATTCTTCGGTCGCAAAACCGTTTCTGTGCCAGTGATATGCAGCAGCATGCGTCAGCATTGATTGGGTCATTACCGCCTGCACAGCTGTTGGAAAAGGAGTAGTCCAGGCTATTGGCCAAGCCCTGTCCACTACTATCTGCCAGTCTGTAAGCCTCAGATGGTACAAGTACCTGTCGACAACACCACATATTCATCCATGTTGGAGAACGATCGGCATGGATGGCCAAAAGCTCACGAGAGCCTGGGAAAGCACTGTCTGCAGCTTCATATCCTCAGCCAAAGCCATAACCTCGGTTGCTGCTGGTTCAAAGCGATTACTCTATCACGCCCATACTCTCTGGTCATTCAATTACAGCGACATCAAGACCATCGTTATCCCAAACACGTTATTTGCGCCCATCGTTCTGCTTTCTAATCCACGTCCAACAGCGTCGTCCGCTCAAAATTCACCGGTTCTCCTCATTCGATGCATCTGCTCTGGCTTGGTATGGACATGGCTCAATCTGTTGCCGCTTTCAATGAGCAATCAATACAGGCAGGACGATCTGGACGAGGACCGCCAGAATAAACCTTGGCGACCTATCCCCGCCGGACGAATGACGATGGCTCAGACCAAGTATCTTATGCTGGCATGCTATACGACGGCCCTGCTTGCCAGTGTTTCCCTTGGAGGTCTCAGGGAATACTGTGCGCTGATATTCGAGGGCTGGATATACAACGAGATCGGAGCGGTAGATGATAGCTTTCTGACGAGGAATATCCTTAATGCAGTCGGTTATATGACGTTCGCTGCTGGAGCGGCGAAGATTGCCTGCATCCAGGCTGAGACCAAGATGTCATACGGCTTCTATCTATGGATGCTATTGCTGGGAGCAGTGGTTGCGACAACAATTCAATTTCAAGATCTGTATGATCAGGCGGGAGACAGGTTGCGTGGAAGGCAGACTACGCCTCTTGTAGTAGGGGATGCGAGGACGAGGGTGACAATCGGGTCGGCTGTGGTGGTCTGGTCGTTTGTTTGCCCGGCATGCTGGCGATTAGATGCGAGAGGCTTTGTTCTGCCACTGCTTCTGGCTGTCGCGATCGTTGGAAGATTGTATTATTATTGAACCCTGAAGGCAGATAAGGTGTCGTTCAAGGTGTGAAATGTGTGGGTCTTGGTGCTCTATGCTCTTCCATTCTTCACGTTGTCCATAGAGCGTTATGGCTGATCACCCACTGAATGCACTGCAGTGCTTCGCCCGAGATCTTGTAATTCCTAGAGCGGCTTATAACAAGTTGCCACCACCACATTATGCGCTATACTAACACCAGTCTTGTTCTCCTTATACACTTCTACCAGTAATTTCCTAAATAGAGGACCTTGAGCTTCTGGAGCATCATTTTTTATGGCTTTTAGGCTGACCTCCTCCGCCGCGAGAAGGTGGCTTTGTATGAATGGCGCGTACATGTCTGGAAGGATTGCGTAATGCGTAGCCTTGGATTCTTGAAACCCTGCTGCTTCTAGATGTGTAGCAAGGTCTTGCGGCCATCTAAGACAATCTAGTTTAAGGTGTAATAATTTGAGGGGATAATATGTCTCACGTTTTAGCCATGCCCTTGGGACCTTGAACGACCCTGATGTACTTTTCGAACGCATTTTGATTTAAACTGGCGTCTGGTGATATAAGATGGAATGAAGTTGGGTCATATTTAACCTATTGAAGCTACCCTCCCGGCTCTAACGTCTACAATTAGCCGAATTCCAAGAAAGGTGAGGGGAGTCTGACTAAGTATTATGAAGACCGCGCTTAGAACTGCAGCGGGACCTTTGTTTTATATCACGTAAAGGAAGAGTCGTACTTGAACCATATTATGCCTGCCTTCCAGATGCTGCGGGATAGGCTTTGTGACATCCAGTCGCTGAAGCGAGATTCGGTCGGATAGCCAGGCTTCGCATGGATACTACTCTTCGGAGATGTCAAAACCTTCAAGCTGAGCAGCAGGTAGCTCCTTGTCCACATCAATAAGCCATTGACTAGCCCTGTGTCAGTTGATGTCTGTCGAGTCGAGGATGCGATAAAGTACGCTGTGCCTGTACCAACGCCTGCGATTTTCGCGTCTCGAGGTAGACCACCACAGATGACGATGTTGGTGCAGATGGTTTATCCAATGAGGTCTTTGAGCATAGCGTACTGATAGTTCAGCCTAGCGAAGTCTATCAATATCAAAATAGTAACACCGAACTTAATTGAGTAAGCATTACCGTAAGGAAGCAGCATAACCCCGTCCTGAGGGTGTTGGCAGGTTTAATTGGAGCTCCATTCTTCACAATACGACGAATGACGACTGACCCAATGCATACTCGGCTTCGAGGTATTTCTGGCCCTTGTCATCGAACGACATGCTGGCGAATCGATGCGTATGAAAGCATGATTGGCCCACTGATCTGTGAAAGTCGCCGGAGGCCTGAAATAGGAAGGGTGGTCACACATTGATGACTGGATTACTTGCATGCCGAACTTCAGCGGAGCTAACCCAGACTGGTTTAGCGTGAGGCCAGTCACGGTCTGTACCGTGACACCAACCAGTATATGTAAGAAGGTAATCTGGTGCCTGGTCTTGCTCGATCGATCGGCTGGCTTCCTTCCTTGCTGTTCAGATAGAGGCAACAATCAGTGACCGTCCATCGTTTTGTTATCTGGTCGACAGATTCCTGCATGCATATGTTTCAGACAGAGACGGAAGCATGTTGACATACGCAGCTGATGATCCTTACTGGAAAGAGCTGTCGAGGTGGTGTAAGGGATGTAAGCAGAAGATCTTGTGCACCAGTTTTACCATTCGCCGAAGCTCGCATGACATAGCGCCGTGCAGATACTTCATACCTCCATCATGATCTCATAAAGTACCGATGACATAGCTTTCGGTGCAATCTAGCAGCGCAGCTTTCACTCTCGACAATGACTCGAATGGTCATATAGCTGTCTCATCCATTCCTCAGACCATGGCTCAAGATTGTGTTGAAGAGAGTCAGACTGGCATCCGGAATGAATGATGCACTTCAGCCACCGCCAGGCGGACGACAAAATCGAGGGACAGCCTTTTTGATCGTGGTGCTTGTCTTCACGGTCCTCGCATGGGTATTCTTGACACCGCGCATCTACATCAGGGCCTTTGTCAAGCGCGCCATTGGATGGGATGATGCCTTCATTGTTCTCTCCCTCGTTAGCTCACTGGCAAGAATGTTAAATATCATGGATTGTGTACTGACCAAGCCAGGTCCTTGCAACAATCTCCACCGCCTTCACCGTCCCCGATGTCGTCGCAGGCTACGGCCAACACCTCTATTAGCTCTCGCACCATCAGCTCAGTGAAGCTCTAAAATGGAGTTACCTCGCAACGCCATTGACATTATTCAGTTTAGCCAGCAGCAAGATCTCCATTTGCTTTTTGCTCCTCCAACTGCTCGAGCAGACCCAAACACCGTTCAAGCGATTCTTCCCCATCGTCATCATCGCCATCTTGACAATTATTGCTATCACATGTGCCGGCTACAGTCTGGGTCAGTGCCAGCCTGTATCGAAATTGTGGAACACAGCAACTCCAGGACACTGTAGAGATCCTGCCATCTATGTCAAGCTAGGGTATGCGAATGGAAGTACGACGCCGGCTAGCTTCACTCTCTAGCAGTGCTGATATACCTGCAGCGATCAATGCCTTCTGCGACTTTGCCCTGGCGCTATACCCACTCACATTCATACATAGGTTGCATGTTGGGGTAACCAAGAAAATTGTCCTAGGCCTTCTTATGTCTTGCGGTGTTGTGTGAATCTGCCCATGATATGCGTTCGAGTCTCTCGCTAATGTCGCCAGTTGTGGTGCCCTTGCCATAACGCGAACAGTCCTGACCAGCCAACTGACAGCGCGGAGCGATTGGATTTGTGAGCTGGTTCCTCCTTGAGGATTAGTCCCAAAATTGAGCATGATTGTTGACTTATTGGACAGATGATAGCGTCAGAAGCTCTCTTCCGACCATGTTTGCGTTCCCTCAAACCCCTCTCGTACCTCCAGGAGAGATGCTAACAGTTTTCCCTCAGCATCGAAGAAAATCTCTCGATAATGGTCGCCTGCGTCCCTACCCTCGGCCACCTCTTCGCCGTCTTCGACTCCAAATTGAAATCCCTCAAGTTTCGTCGCCATCACACGCCCATCGCGGATGGTACCCGTCCTTCGCCCATGACCAAGACGCCACCGCCGCCAATATTCCTTGGGTCTATGAACGTTAACAGTGGACCCTTCAATCAGTCGTCGGCTGAGGCGGTGCAGCGACCATGTGCGGTATATCATTACGGCCATGATGTGAGCAAGATTAGTCTTGTGCCCATGATCCGGAAGACTACAACTGTGGAAGTAGAGAGGGGGTTGGGATATGTTTGAGAGAATTTTTGCTTCTTGCCAAGGCCTGCTTCACAATTGGATGCTTACTTTAGCAATCCTTCGGGCCAGAATGAGGAGTAAACGAACAACTGGCCCGATATACTTCCTCCAATGGCGCTGTTCAGCCAACTCGAGCTCAACGCGCTCTCATGACTCTGTTCTGCGAAGGAATCGAATTTTGGTTGGCATTATGCCTTTGCCGTTGATGCGGCTTGACTGAGCAAGGGTCGGGCAACCTGGCCGTTTCAGGCGATCGAACTGGAAGTATGAAAGCAGCCTCATATCATATAAGACCGTGTACACTCAGCCGAAATTAGACCCTGATCCTGCGAAGCTTGAACGTCCACTAGGCGCCATTCGTCACTGCTAGCATCTCAATCATTACCCGGTTTCATCATATCATGCATAACCTGGGGTCCTAACATTGGACTCATAGCTGCTCCGCGCGATTACCATTGCCATAGCTGATGGTATCGTTGTTATGCTCGTGTTCAATGCCTATAAAAGCGCCGTTGGTGTTATGAACCATGTTCATCATTTTTATTCCCATTATCCCTTGTCGTCGCATCATTCATACAGCTGCTGCCAAAACGTCAATCGCCAAGATACCCGTCATTCACAATCATTTTGTCAGTGTTCAGGATGTTCCTTCGATGGAAATTGCTCTTACCTTCGAATCTACAGTAAGTGACATCTGCCGGTTTTTAATAGGATTTTGCAGAGGTGCGTTCTTCGGGTCGAATATAGACGGAGGTATATTGGTAATGTTTACGGACTCCATCGTGCAGCTAAGGTGGTGATAGAGGCCGCGTTGGTGTCCGGAAAGCAGAATCTTGCTCCAGCTTGGGCGACATACCATTATAATGCTCTGAACAGTCCAAATTTTGCCTCTATATGCGTGAAAGCCTTCAATGCCGCCTCCGAGAGCTTAGTGTTCCTTTTTTTCGGAAACAGTCTGCAAATGCCAATCGTCTCTTCGAGCACATGGCCTGCTCTTTGCAATGTCCATCAGGTGGTATCGCTCAAATTGATTACTGAGCCTTGTAACATTACTGTAGATCCTATCTGCGTTCGGCAGGTCGACGTGCTGAGATGGGTGCCACATCCCGAATGACTGACTGCCTACTGCGCGTCTTCCATACGAGCCGAGCAGAGCCTTGAACACTGATTGGTGGTGTATTCCCAGATGTACCACTGTTGCAGCTGAAACCAGGTCGTCTACAAAGAGTAATGCCTATTGATAACACCTGAAAGCTTGAGATTGACTAAGATTGTCATCTTGTCCCTAAAGTCAACAGAATGGAGGGAATGGGGTATGAGATGCGTCCATACGAGCGTCTATTATCCAACGCTAGCAGGGAAAGTGCCCTGGAAGCCGACCAAGGTCCTTTGGGCGACCTGGGAGAGCCCCTGCAACCCCAAATCGCTCCATGGACCAAGAAACTATTTTGATAATGCACGCCAAACTCGCAGTCTTCTTTTCAAGGGGACTCTCAGATGGATAGGTACTGTCATTGTCACCGCTCTTACAGCAATTACCCCGAGGTTTCATGAGGCAGATCCTTATAAATAAAGCGAACATTTATAGCCGAGTACGACTCGGCCAATTTGGGCTCCCTGTGTTGCGTGTTCCCTCCCAAGTATGAGAACCCCCTTGATGGATCGTGTTGCCCACACTGCGCCTTGACAATCTGCCAGATACACCACTATGCAGTACTCTTACACACATATGCACATGCCACTTACTTCCATGCATCCCCCAACAGAATCACCGTGGTGAAGCGCTGCGACCCTTTCTTCTTTCACAAACCTTCCTTACATGGTCCAGCAAAGCAGTCTCTGAAGATTTCCAGTGAACCTAGCTCGTCTTCCCAGATCCTCGACTTTATTCCACCCCGGATCCCAAATAAGTTTTGACAGCGTCGAACGTCTTCAGGATCTACAGATCATTCGTTCAAAGCTCAGGACATAGTGCTAGCAATGCGTGACATGGAGAGCCCGGGGAGCTTCGGCACCTAAGATGCTACCTTTTAAGATTTCCGTTATCATCCAGTAATGTCACCACGTCGGAAATATTCATGAAAGAGTTGTAACACGACCATGGTCGTCTAGATAATAAAAGTCTACCACAGATGCGCATTAGACACAATTGCTCTTAAAGGGGGTACAGTCGGTCCTACCTATCTTGCGATGCTTGCGGTTACGTCCTGGCCGTAACGTACTGATTCGTTCTTCCTGCAGTCGTGATATTTTACTATCGATCTGCTTCACGGCTTGTGCTGTGCTTGCGCGGGGCAGCGTTTTCCGTCTTGATTTCTTGGTAGTTGTTGATTCCGCAGGAGCCGGACACGAGGATTTTGCGTACTTGCTCTTACGCACTGGCTTTGTTGTCTGTGGCTTCTGCTGTGCTCGCTTTTTGGATCGCTTGCAGTTCGCATGATCTTTGGGGAGGCCACTGGGTAAATCCGACGCTTTGTGTATAGTGCTGTCTTCGTCGTGGGTAGGGGTTTCCGAACCTGAGATCGACACTTGATCAACGTACTCTGGATAGTACGGAGTTTGCATTGCATCGGCTGCATAGTGAATGACTGAGTTCTCGCTGTTCTCCCAGACCCATTTCCGGAATTCACCTCCGGGACCCCAAGAAAGATGTGTCTCGAGCCCCGCAATCTTGTTACCTTTCGCCTGCTCGTCTTGCAAGTACTGGAATAATGGAGAGCCGGTCCGGCCATTGGCAACGGGATAGCGGCTACCAAGCCAGTCCCTCACGACATCGATATCTCTCCAATTAGGCTGTGTCATGGCCTATCTGCGGAGGTCTGGGGTTTATTTGCGTTGCGAAGAATGGAAAAGGAAAAGATGATCAAGGGAGGAATACTGGATTATTAGGCTTTGCACCCTCGCATCTGTGTTGTACTCAATCTTTTATAAAATACAAGGTCTTTTACACCGGCGGCCCAGCAGGGTTTTAGAGAGGATGAAATTCGTGTGCAGCACCTGCCGGCGGCTATTAGCTGCAGCCTCGACAAGTTATAAATAGAACTCAGCACCCCCGGGGCCCCGAAACCCCCTAGTCTTCCCCTAGGCCTGTATATCCCTGAGCCTTCATAGCAATTCTTATCGATAATTCTGTAGGAAACGGTCTTCAACTCCTTGCATGGGGTATTCCTAGGTGATGGCGCTGTCTAATGTACTGCTTCGATCCCTGCCAGCACTTCGTGATGGCGTGATCCGGTAAGATATCGGGGCGGCCGTGACTGAACTAGTTCTTCAAAGTACAGTACTTAAGTACCATTAGACGCCGAAATTTCATTTCTTGCATGTCCCGAGGCGAATACTACCATGCGATGGACTTTCGCTGAAATTATGGTGACCTATGAGCTCCATGTCATGTACGATGTAACCGAAACTAGTATGGAGTATACACATCCTTATCGTGATCACTGCGCAGCCATCGCGGCATGCTGTATATTTCGTTTCAAGCCAATCTTTTCGGTCCCCACTGACCTATGAAGGCATTCATTGATGCACAAGGCAATCTGCAATGGGGCAGGACAGCACGAATGGCTTGACGAACTACACACACGACACCGCTATAATAAGTCAACCTCATGTGCGACCCCGAGATCGAGGGTAGGTGTTTACAGCACGCTCTGCTAGCGCCCAGGCTTGCATATGTGGCTATTCTCGTTTTCTTGCGTTCACCACCTTACGACCTTGGAAATGGAGGACTTGTTGCATTTAGTGGGACCTGGCCAGTCTGCATCTGAAGATATATATGTCTGCCCCGCTCTTGATTTAATCTGCCAGACTCATCTTTCGATCCGAAGAACCGCGCCGGCCCTCTGAATTTGATATTCCCAACGCCCACTATATACTCATTTTCCTTCACCTTCTAAGCCCCCAAGTGTTCCCTTCTTCGATGTCTGAGGAAGTCGATACTCTGAGGCAAGAGACTTCACTAGAACAGTACGCCCAACCGGGTAAGCGCATTGCGAAGGGCGGACAAGGCACTGTTTACAAATATACGCACGGTCCTACCGGGAATGTCTATGCTGCCAAAGTCTTGTACTACGACTTTGAAAACATTGACCCTGAGAGAAACCGCAACAATCAGGTCTTCATTTTACGTGAGCAATATGTGACGCCGCGTTTTGTCCATGTAAGTCGTCAATTACGACCCACACCTTCTAAAGCCAACCTGTGCCTAGGCCCACCTGATCAAGGCGCACAAAGTCTTCGAATACGAGGAGGGCATTGTAATCATCATGCCTTACTTCCACCGAGGCAATCTGGGTCAACTGAGCCTTGATTCATCGCAACTCAAGGACGGGATCCGTCAAATCCTCGAGGCTCTGCGCCATCTGCATGAGCAAGGCTACATCCATCGAGACATCAAACCCGCCAACGTCCTTGTACGAAATAGGGTTGGAGACCCACTTGACCTTGTCGTTGCCGACTATGGCCTAATATCCCTCAGCAACCCGGTCTCGTTCTGCGGTTCTAGAGGCTACATGGCCCCAGAGATCGTGCGCAATGGCGGAATACCTAAATCGCAAGGCCGTCTCTATCACAAAACCGTCGATATCTATGCTCTTGGCATGCTGATACTCCGGACCCTCGGTATCTCAACACCACAGGTTGAGATAATGAACCGCAGAATCTTCAAAAACAACATCAAGTCACTCGTAGACGACGGGCTGGATGAATGTAATCCAGAAGACAGCGAACGTCGTGGTGCTCTGTTGACGGCAGACCGGATGCTGCAGTATGACCCTGAGACTAGGCCTTCGATAGATGAATGCCTACGTCTTCCATGGCTCAGTCGATCGGCAACAACACCGCCGGCAGCAATACAACTGTCCAGGACACTCTCGAATCGTTCGCTGATCGATTCTCATCCTGATACTTCAATGGCTAAACCTTTCAAGGATTGGTGGAATAGCGACCCAAGAACACAGTCTCCAGAGCCGCAGGTTCAAGAACAAAGACAGTTTAGCGGGCGCTATAAACCCAGAAAGAGAAATCAGACCCAGCAACCTGTCCCTATTTCAACCCCCAACAAGCACAAAGTCCAGAAGAGGCGATACAACCCACTACTAACGCCAGGGCCGACCCCAAAGAGGGATCGGAAAGCTCAGAAGTCTGGCGACTCCCCTGCTTTGAAAGCCTCCAAATCCGAAAATGCTGGGGTGACGTTCCCAAACCTTCAGTTGAAGAAAAGTCATGAAGTTTCCCAGGATGCCAATACCCTTTTAAGCTGGGACAAAATGGAGCTATCAGATTGAGCATTTTCAACATAGGCCAGAATGACTGTTTGCAATTTACGGCGACCTTCAATTTGCTTTACATGTGTTTTCAGGGGTTCGCTGCTCATCTGCCTCCTCGCGCATCGATGACTTTGAAGACACCCAATTCGGGAACTGGGAGCGTATACAGAGAGTGCTGCTGCAACGTTTCTGGGCTTTTGTTGTGTCATTTTTCAGTCTTTGCGATGTACGATTAGACTTTTTGATTTTCGTAGACCGCGCTAATTGAGTTCCTTTCCTGTTTGTCAAAAAGATTTGTCGCCGTGGTCGCATACTGGAGAGCCTCCTAGGGCAAGAGTCAAGATCGACGTTTCAGACCGACTCACCACGGTCCGTGGCCAAGCGGCTGAGAAAACATCACGGAAAGCATGCTCAGACTCTCATACGAACGCAATGAGGTTGTGCCAGCAGGCAGCGACCCTGGTCTAGGACTTCCATCCTCAATCTCTATTATGACTGACTACATTCACGTCTGCTTGAGCCGGGCCTCCCACAGCGACTTCAGGCCCTAGGAACAAGCTATATCTGCATGTGAGATCTTTGACAATGCTACAGCCTCCCCCGGAAGGCAGTCATGTGCCTATCATCAGCTACTCAAATTATCAAGGACGTAGAGAATTCCGAGACGAGGGAAACAACAACGACCCGTCTCAAATGTGGCCAATGAAACACCGTAACCCTAACCCCAATCCCAGCTCCCTCCAAATCTCCACCCTCAGCAACCCATGCTCCCTTCACAATGGCAACCACAGCCCCTCCCTCCCAAAGTACCTCCAAACAGATCTCCCAAACCACCGCCCTCCAACAACAATCCTCCGCCCAACGCGTCCCCCAGCTCGCCCAACCACACACCGGTCTCCGCACGCCCTCAAACCGCAAAACAATCTATGACCGAAATCTCAACCGCACACGCACCGCCGAGCTAAGCCGCGCCAGCTTCGCGTACCTGTTTGGAGAAATGGTGGGGTACGCGCAGAAGCGTGTCACGGGCATACAGGATCTGGAACGACGGTATATACCACACTTTCTCGCGTCCAGCATACAGCAGCTTCTATTCAACCCCGGTCACAATGACACTCCACACACGTCCGTTTGTCAACGCCCAGCTGACCACCCAACGTGACCTCCCAGATTAAACGAAGCAGGCTACCCCCTAGGCCTCCGCCTCCTCCCCCTCCTCCTCCACCGCTCCTCAACCCCCACCCACCCCTCCCCACGCCCAACGCGCATCCTGCCCCTGCTACAATTCATAGCCCACGTACTCTGGCGGCACCTCTTCGGCCGCTCCGCCGACAGCATCGAAAGCTCCTCCACCAACGCAAACGAATATATGATTGTCGACAACGAACCGCTCGTGAATCAGTATATCAGTGTGCCAAAGGAGATGAGCCAGTTGAATTGTGCGGCGTTTGTGGCGGGGGTTGTGGAGGGGGTTGCGTGTGGGGTTGGGTTGAGGGCGGGGGTGAGCGCGCATAATGCTGGGGAGGAGGGGGGGATGTGGCCGGGGAAGACGGTGTTTTTGATGAGGTTTGAGGAGGAGGTTGTTAGGAGGGAGGGGAGCAAGTAGATGTGGTGGAGGGGTGGGGAGAGGGTGGTGGAAGTGATTGAGCTAGAGAGCTGATTCGGCCCTGGGTGAGGCTCAACCATATGAAAAGAGGGCAAGATATGGTCGTATATGCATAGCGAGGTGTTGGAAGGGGTGTCTGCATTGCATGGAGAATCAATATATTACTCTAGGAATACCCATCAATTATTTGATAAGGAAGGCAAGAAAGAAAGGTCATGAATCATCAACTCTTCGCCTCTTGTCGCTACCGTAACGACCATGATATGGAGATGGGCTCCGCTTTCTTCTTGGCTGTGGATCTTCATGGCGGTTCCTCCGTGGTGAAGGCGACCTTGAGTATGAGTATGACCGCCTTCTTCGTCGCTCTCTCCGTGGAGGTGACCTCGAGTATGAACGCTCTCTCCGCCTTGGGGGCGACCTCGAGCGCGAGTAGGGTCGCCGTGGAGAACTGTGTCTGCTCTCTTCTTTTCTTTTGGGTGCTTGATCAGCACCTCGCGGACCGGCAGGTGCACCCTCAGGCGGTCTTCTTCGCTCTCCCACAGCTGTAGTGTTTGCACCAGAAGCGCCCTTTCCACCACCATCTCTGTCTGGCATAAATCGTTCGTCGAACGTGCCATCAGCTTTTCTCATACCACTACTCTCGAGTGTACCCCATCGACCGGTGTCCTCGCTTCTCATATCCTTATATTTCGTTCTGCCCTTCCTGCCCAGCTTCGTCATGTCTCTGATCTGCATATACTCCGGCAAAAGCTCTCGATTGGATGATTGATCCGCAAAACGGCTGCCCATGATGTCTCTTTGGTCCAGACCTTCGGCTTTGGCATCCTCTTGAAAGAAGACGCCTTTATGGAAGTATTTTTGCA
>JAABUK010001602.1_pt1 | contig 42632 bp, 38 predicted proteins | sample 5559141 | NCBI WGS metagenome assembly JAABUK01 (sample SAMN10711869, study PRJNA513367) | rock metagenome | isolation source: Antarctica rocks | place: Antarctica: Victoria Land, Pudding Butte nord | collected 2016-01-03 | reverse complement strand
TCCCCACATTCCGACTCAACACCTGCACGTGTGACGGCGAAGGCAGCAGGCGCGGGATCGAGATCGTAGGGAGCGATTTCGGAGCGCCGGATTTGGGTGGCGCGGGGAGGAGGATGGGGCGGCCGGCGAGGGAGGCCAGGATTTGAGAGGGGCCGTTGGTGCTGGAGGGTTGGAGGTGAGTTCCTGGGCCGGGGTTGTAGGATGTTGAGGGGCCGAGGGGGAGGCCTGGGTAGGCTAGTGGGGGAAGTGAGGTTGTCATTCTGAGGTTGTGGTGAGATCGGAGGTCAGGGTCGAATGTGTTGGCGGGAGGAGACTAGCTGCATCATCAATGATTTCTACGAGTGAATTTCCGACTTGAAGCTTCATGAACGGGAATGAATCTTTGATATGGTCTGCCTATGGATATATGCACAGTATTTATAGAAATATGGGAATGGAAAACCGAATGCCTCGAGTACCTCCAACAACAGGTAACCTTTGAACTCCTTGCCTCGTCTCCATGGTACTCAATCCATGAGAAATATGAGGTACATGCCCAGAGCGCCTTGCAGGTGATAATGAAGCGCCAGAAAGTGTACTGATGAAAGTGTAAGTGAAGACGTTTTTGGTGTGAGAACGTCAGCCAGGGTTATCAGCCCTCGGTCAGTGTTGCTCTTGCTGGTTCGGGCACTCGATCTCCTTTGAAGAGTTCGAGAGACTTGCGTGCTAGTGCAACTACCTCCCCCTCCCCATCTTCTCCCTCCTCCTCATCGGACTCAATGTTTTTGTCGGAGATGGCTTGGATCATTTGTATGACATCATCGGCTTTCGATATAAGGTCCACCAAACTTTTATCGTCGGACTCAAGCAGTTGCAATAAAGTCCATATTGCGATGTGCTGGAAAGTGGGATCACCGCTAGCCAGGAAGCGATTGAGATAGCCGTGAATACCTCCGTTTGGCTCTGTCCAGTTCTTGATAAAGATGGAATAATCTGCCACTACATCCTTGTTAGCGATGACATGATTTGGGGGAAAAGTGCTTTACCTTTTGACGAAAGATTGCCTACGGCCGCAGCACTGTTGCCCTGAACCTCAATCGAGTCCGCGGCAGTCAATGGGATCAAGACGTCGAATACACCAAGATTCAGCAAGTGTGCTTTCAGCTCGTCACTGAGTGCAAGCACTGCAATGGCGGCGGTCATTTCCGATTGGACGCTAAGAGGCACATTGAGAACGAGCTCTTTGCATTTCTGCACCGCGCCGGCTTCCAGCACCAATTGCTTGTTCCGGTCAGAGCTGGCAGCTAGATTGCGAAGGGTTGAGATCGCGTGACATTGAATCTCTTCGTTGTCTGTTGATCCTAAAAGCTCGACCAAGGGTTTTAAGAAACCGGCTTCGATTATAGGTGATTCGTTGAGAGGGTGGATAGATATATTTCGAATGCATGCAACTGCGGATAGTATGAGAGGAAGATAGGATGATTGAAGCAATCGGAGGAGTGGCTGTAGCCCTCGGGCTCGGACGATCTCCAACTGGTATTTCTCGTCCGAGGCCAGATTTCGGAGAGCCAGTGCGGCTTGACATTGTACCTTGGGTGAGGAAGATTCCATCAGATGGACAAGCGACTGAACAAGCCGCGATTCTGTTTGTGCTAGCTTCTTTCGATTACCGGAATCGACTGCTATATTGCTAAGGGCGGTAGTACAATAGTATTGGACATCAACGTCAGGGGATGAGAGGAGTTGCACGAGGACTGGGATGGCACCAGCATTGACAAGTTGCTGCCGGTTGTCATCTGTGATGCCTGTCAGTCTTCCTTCTCCGTACCGTCTTGACTAGGGACACTGACCCGAGTGTGTCATATTCAGTAAAGCCCCAGTAGCATTCCTTTGGACTCGCATATCCTTCGATTTGGCAAGTCGAGTCAGCGGTCCCAGTGCTCCAGATCTCGCAATCTTGGCTTTATTATCTTCGTGAGTTGCCAGATTGGTTATACAGCCCACCGCATTGCATTGCACCTCAACGTTTGTAGACATCATCTGCCGTATAAGGGGTGACAACCCTCCAAGAAGAACAATCGAAACTTTGTTCTCGGCTGTTTCGTCGTAAGCTTATGCTTCTTGTGGAGACCTTTGGTTTGCTCACTGTTAACAGCTAGATTCCCCAGCGCAGCACTTGCAGCTCGTTGAACCTCGATATCGGCGCTCTGTAAAAGGAAGAGGATGGGTTCGAGGGTGTCTCTGTCCACTTCTCTCACATCTGGAAAAGTGGTCAGCATCCTTGTTGTGTTCCTGAGACGTAAACTCCAAGCAGTCTCATACCGCGCTCTGTTATCTCGGCAAACGTTAAGCTCGCACTGCGCTGGAGGTCGACATTCTCGGAGTAGACCAAAGTGCTCAGAGACCGAAGAGGCTCTCCAGTAAAGAAGTCGGTCTCCCCTCGCTGTGGCGTTGATCAAAAAGGGATCCTGAGATTCGAGTCGGCAGTACGTACATTCTCGAGATATTGCAGTAGATCTGCGACAGCTTCCCGCTCGCTGTCCGCCAGAGCAGGCTCGTACAAGCCATCTCTTGATCGCCCTGCCGGCTTTGTCAGTAAACATTCGCAGTGCCATCCTTTGCATCTCGTTAGGTACCTCGGCAGCAGGAAGACCCGCAGTTGCCCATGCCTCAAGTGGAGTGCCTGGAAGCACTGCCGACTTCTTGTGACAGGGTGCCACGGTTGGAATGCTCTGATGCTGCTCTCACAAACAGAGTGGCATGAGTAGCATAATGCAAAGCAAGTTCAGAGCAGAGGACGTGCTAATTGGCAACGCGAACTGCAGAAATTCACGATTCACGGAGAGCAGCTTCCTTGTGATCAACTGCCAAGCGTCATCAAGGGTCCTCCCGCTAGCCTGCACTAGCGCCCTTGGATTTCTGGTCAGTGCACAATCGACTTTCCTTCTCTCGTCCTGGTTCCCAAGAATCCACACCAATGTACTAGTATTCTAATGGCAGTCGGCGGGCCTTTGACCTGTTACTAGCCGGATTATCTAAGTCGCTATACTCATGATATTTGTGAGAAGCTACCGGCCTTCCAACACAAGGGGAGCTAGATCCCAACCTAGGGGGGGTTTCAACAGTGGCCCTATGACTCTGCAAGCCTTCTCGCTCGCACACTATGTAATAACCGATCAAGTCTCTCTGTGTGTTTCTTTCTGCTTGACCTCTGTTTACCTTACTGTTGCTAAATCTTGAGGAGAACTTTGCATTTCAAGTCTATCATATCCATCGTCGATCGCCTCCACAATGCTCCTAGGCCGTCTGTCGTAACGAGCTCGAAGCAACGAACCATGCACTAAGTAAGGCTCTCTAGGCTTGTGGTGGGGTGGCGAAGTCATCCTCTTATAAGTCAAACCCCAATTGGTCTTCGCCATGCTCCCTTCGTGAGGCCCAGGCAACAACTTTCTTTACTCATTTTACCAAATATTACTATATTGCTATCACTACCTTGTCACGCCACTCAAAATATGGTAGTATCCTCTGCGACATGCTTCTCCTCACCAGAAGAGCGACGGTAGAACTGAGGCCTCATCTGAGCCTAGGATGTGATGCCGATTGTGTTAAACAAACACTTTATGTTGAAAATCTCTAGACAATTCCAATGCATGCACCTCTCTCATCAGCTCGTCATGTATACACTGCCTTCCCCTCCCCCACCGCGCACCTTACCCCCAAACACTTATATCAACCAACCCAGACGCCTCAGCCATCTTCGCAGCGACATCCCGGATGGGAACATTACTCAAGATATCCACGCCCGAGATCTCAGCCTTCAACTCCCTCTTCGCCCACCCCCTCAGCTCGATCGCCACCAACGAGTCCAGCCCCAGTGCGTGAATCGGTTTGTTCTCATTCAGCTCACGGATATCAAGACCGGTTGACTGTACCAGTTTCGCAATCAGCGCTTCTTCGACCACGGCTGTGGAATCGATCTTGGTGCTGGCCTCACGTAAGCGTCGCTTTAGCTGGGAGGCTTCGCTGCCGGATGTGCGCGTTTCCTTTGTCTGTCTAGAGTCGACGGTCTTCAGGTAGGAAAATTTGGCATCCTTCATCCACGCTAGATCCATAGCCCCGCTGCGCTCTATCATACCTCCTGTGCTCACACCAGTGATAACCTGGCTCGGTACACTCGTCCCCTGGACTCCGCGCACTCTGCCTGTGATGGCGGCCTCGAGCAAAATATGCAGCCCCTGTTCCTTCATGCCCTCGAACCCGGAGCTCCGCAGTTTTGATGTCTGCGCCCATTTATCGGCTACAACCCCAATCCCGTGCATATAGCCAAGATCGATGGATGTGGCCGGTAGATTCCTCGCTCTGCGGTGGAGGGCGAGCGCATCTTGATAAGCGTTGGCGCCTGCGTAGTTGGCTTGGCCGCGATTACCGGTGATGCCTACGAACGAGGCAAGCATGATGAAGAAATCCATGTCCTGCGGGAGAGAAGCGTGTAAATTCCAGCTCCCCTGGACTTTGGGCAAGAGAGCCGCCTGCCAACGTTCGGTGGTCATGTTCTCGAAGGCTGAGTCCTGCAGGTTCATGGCGCATTGGATGACGCCACGGATTGGGGGGTGGGCGGAGGTGCATTGTTCGATTGTTTCCGATAGTTGCTGTGGATCGCTGATATCGCACTTGTAGACCCCAATATTGATGCCCTGAGCTCTGAGACCCGTCACGAAGGATGTGATGTCTGGGTTTTGGGCTCCGGTTCTTGAGAGAAAGATTAGTGACCGGGCGCCATGCGAGATCAGCCATTGTGCCACGCTTCGTCCGAGGCCGCCGAGACCTCCTGCAAGTACGTAGGAAGCTTCTGGGTTGACTGTAAAGGGTTTCGAGGCCGCGCGCGCGACCTGCAGTGCGGGTCAGTTCTATCAGGGTCATCGCTTGGTTTAGTGACATACCGGAACAAGATCTCCTTTCTGGGCTGAAAACGCAATTTTTCCCGGGCAACTGGCCGAGCGCAGAGTCGCAAATCCTTCTGCAATTCTGTTGTAATTGAAGGTGGCGATGGGTGATATCGGGATAATGCTGCCTTCGTCTAGCAAATAGCGCACTTGTTGGAAGATTTCAGCGACTTCAGCAGGATCATGTTCGAGGAGGGCGATGATCTCGACGGATGAGAAGGCTGCACTCCGCTCAAAAGGTCGCATATCGAGCTCTGTAGGGTTTCGTCGCTCACTACCCACGTGTAGGTTGATGTATCGACCAAATTTGGCAATGCAGTGCCATGACTGCCTCATGATCTCTCCTAGTGAGCTGCCAAGAACCACGTTGATACCCTTATCGTTTGTTAACCGCATAATGGTTCTGGGGAATTCGAAGCTGTCAAATGCCAGGACATGATCTTCGGGAACTATATGTTGATCTATCATAATGGTTTGACTCTCCAGAGACTGGGTCATTATAAATGGTTCTGCGCCGACATGCAGCGCAAGTTGGGCAGCTGCTTGGTCGATGCCGTCTGGACCCCCGTGAATTAGCACGGTCTCACCAGGTTTTAACGATGCAGTTGTTATAAGAGCTAGGTAGGCAGTGCAGTAGGCGATTGGTATGGAGGCGCCTTGTTCGAATGAGAGACTCTCTGGGATTCGCTGGCACAGGTCTCCAGACGTTCTGACAGCGGTACGATGACAGCCTGGTCCAATGGCCGCCACCCTATCCCCTTTCCTAAGATGACGAACATTTCGACCAAATTCGGTGATGACGCCAGCGCACTCTAGACCCATGCTATTCGTTGAGGCTGTCAGATCAGCCATGTTCAAGGTTGAGACTTTGACGTCAATTTTAACCTCGTTGTCCGCGATAGCAGCCAACGCTTTCGAGTCTTCCTTGAAATGCAGCTCATCGATATCACCTTCAGTCTCCCAAGCAATTTGGATTGGACACTCTATCTGGCCCAATCGAACCTTTTCTAATACAAGATGCTCTTGTGGGCTATTCATCCAGTCGTTCATCTCCTTAAGCGGACTGACTCTTGGGACGTACAGGTGCCCTTCATGGTACGCAAACTCGCGTTCGAAGCTCGCTGCAGCATCCTCTTCGGAAAGCAAGAGAACCACTCTGCCAATTGCTTCCGCATAACAGTGGTGAGTGGCCGTTTGGTTAAGCTGGGAGGCAGAACCCAAGTCCAGGGTAGCGAAGTTTGGTGAGTCAGTTTCGTAGCGTACCGTGCGGCCAAAACCGCTCGCCACACTCATTGCAGGGCTCTCTCCGGTCATGATGCCACCCATGGTCACCCACACTAGAGACCGACTTCGCAAGACCAAGTCTTTGATAGCTTCGAATGCTGTGAAGTCGATATTAGACAAAAGGGATTCAGTAATCTCCGCCAGATTGACCACGAGATGCGATTCTAGGGTACGTTTATGCGCAGCGCACAGGTCCACGATGGCGGTCTTAAAGCCGAGTACCGATAGTCTCTCTACGATTTTGATCGTTAAAGCTGCAACTTCTTGACCTGCATTGGCTGGCTGCACAATTAGTATTTCACCACGATCGTGCGATGCGCTGCTAGAGGCTGCTGCATTAGTGGCAACCATCATTTGGGTTCCAAATTCATCTGGCCCTGTTTTACCTTTATCTAGGAGTGGGCCGTTGTTGAAGCCAAGCTCCGTTAGTGTCCTCTTCCAGCTTTCAACGACATGGGGCTGGACAGCAATTGTCTCTCGACTTGGATTGGCGAGACCACAAGTGGCAGAGGCGAGACTTGCCAATTTAGTCGCATCTACCTCGAGGACCAATGTGCCATTCGGCTTCAATACATCCTCGATCCGCGCCAGGAAGCGACTCATCCGTTCCGGCGTTTCTGCTGTTGCATCAGCGATCACCAGGTCATACGTCCCAGGCTCAATGTTCTGCTCGGCGAGATCTTCTTCAACGTTAAGCATCTCGTATTGGAGATGAGCGCTCCATTCTGCGAGCACGATGCCTGCATCCGCAATCGCCCTGGCCGAGTCCGCAGTATATAGCAGCGAGTAGAACCGTGGCAGGTGCGTGCCATCGCCTGTGGCAACCTGCAACAATGCGGTACTCACACTCGCCGGGTTACCTCCGAGTTGCAATATCTTGAGGCTGGGAGTCTTGTGGAATAGGCAGTCAAAGTACTGTCGGAGATCGACAGACTCATTCGTGCGGAAGCTCTCGGGGTCGATCTTCCAGTCCATTTGGCTGCAAAGCTTGCGGTATTTTATAGACGTCTCAGAAACAGGCTGCCACTCATTTGCCCCGACGTCCCAAGTCGGCAGGGCTTGGCATTGCATTTCCGTGATAACGACAAGCGGCTGCGTCTTACGCGGGTCTAATGCAACGATGCTGCCTTCCGCCAAGTTGTGATTGTGCCATTTTGCGATTGCATAGCCTTGTAGCTCATCACCTGGCTTGATTGTGATGTCATTAGATATGTACACGCTTCCGAAGAATATGGGAACCAATGTTTCTTTGAGTGCTGTCTTGGTGCCTGTCAGAGCTGGGATCATCATGTGGGTCAGACTTTCTAACAGGGCCGGGTGGATTAAGTGCGGGTACTCAAAATTCTCGGGCATCGTCGCTGCAACATTAGGCACTCGGATGTTGCAAGAAGATTGCTCGTTTGAAGAGCTGATCCGGGTTAAGTTTCGGAAGGCGGCGCCAATTGCTATTCCTACTTGTGCAAGCTCCAAGTAGAAATTCTCTGCTTTGGTTTCATGTTTGCATGAAGCGGTGATGTCTTCGTAGCGAGTCGTATACTCTTTGTTACTCTGTGGCATTGATGCCTGACCGGCGTCAACGTGTGTTACGATCTTGCCCGAGCAAATGCGCTGCCAATCTTTCTGCCCAGGATCCAGCGAGTCGATCACAAAAGTATGTATGATGAGTTCGGAGTCCGCAGAGTCTGATTTCTCGGGCGTCGGAGCCCTGAATTTCATCATCAATTCAACTCCCTCTTCTTCAGGAGGTATCCTCAAAGATTGATGAAGGTAGACGTCTCGTAGCTCGTAGCCCGACACCTGCAATTCCTTATCTTCAGCTAGCTGCTTTGCACCTTGGACAGCCATGGTCATCAAACCGGCACTGCAGTATAGGATGTTTAACCGTATCTGACAGAGTTTAGCATACTTGAAAGATAACACTCGACTCCCAATTGTACCTGGTGATCTTCCATCCAAGGATTCTCTGACATCCGCAGGAATTGCCTCCATGCGGGCTCACTCGAACCTTCCACCGGACCGCCGAGTAGGTCCTGTCGGGGATGTTGTCGAAACCGATGCGCGGTACTGAGCCTTGGCTCGAACCAATACTTCACATCGTGCTTCCAAGAATACGTCGGTGAATCTACCAGAAGAGATGGCTGCCTTGCCGTCGCTCGATTGGAGTTGCAGGTAGACACAAGGTCCACGGGATAATCCCGCGCCCAAAGTCCGCCAGCGACAGCCAAAGCAGTGCCAATTGCGTCCTTACCTCTTTGCAAAACAGTGAGGTATTCGGTCGAATCATCATCAAGCGTCTGCTTCACAGGCGTTGCCAAAGCACCGTGAGGCCCAACCTCAATCCACAAGTCTACAAACTTCTCATTGATCACACGGCGACGTCGCTTTGCGGGGTGATATGTAGAGAGACTGCGCACAGCGTCCGAAAATCTGACCGGCGAGACAAGGTTTCTGACCCAATAGTCGGGAGTCAACGCGCTGGGATCGATTATTTCACCAGTCACTGAAGAAAACATCTTGATTTCCGGATAGGCCGATGATGAGACTGTTTCAGTGTCTTTGATCGCTTCCAAATAATTGTTGGCGACAGATTTCATGTGGTGTGAATGGTATGCTACCTCGACCTTCAACTTCCGTGCGAAGATCCCGTCCGACTTCAAGTTCCCCTCCAGTTGATGAAGCACACACACATCACCGGACAATGTCACGCTCGAAGGACTATTGATACATGCGACTGTCGCTTTGCCTTTCGCAATTCCATCGATATATTTGTTGGCTTCTTTTTCCCCCAAACTAACAGACATCATGGCCCCAGAGCCAGCTTTGAGCACCTTGGAAAGTTGTCCTCGATAATAGGCCAGCTTCCAAGCTGACTGGGCAGACAAAGCACCCACACAGTAAGCTGCCGCTATCTCGCCGCTCGAATGGCCTACCACTGCTCGTGGCTGAATACCCCACGATCGCAGGAGCTCCACGAGAGCCACCTGAACGACGGTGCATATAGGCTGGCTATAGATGGCTTCATTAAGCTTTGAAGAATCCGCATTGCGATTAAGCTCCTCTGATCGCAGTTTTAGCCTGGTTGCACATGCAGGAAAGGATAGGAAAGTGCATACCAATCACCGACCAAGAGCAACCAGCCAAGGCCAAGCAAGAGTCTGCTTGCTGAACGCTCTTCCGGTACACCTCGTAAGTCCATAGTTGTCGGCCCATTGCATACCACTGTGCGCCTTGACCAGTGAAAACGAAAGCGATTTGCGGGGCTTTAGACGATCGGACTGGTCTGCTAATGCCACTTTTGAGCTTCTGGTGGAGCTCATCAACTGTCGAAGCAAGACACCATGACTTCCAAGCGAGACTGCTCCTTCGTTGCGACAAAGTGTACCACAAATCCTCGAATAGATTTGTACAGTCAGCGCTAGTACAATTTGCTGCTTTAATTGGCGTCTTTGAGCTCAGGTAATCAGCATACTTTTCGCATAGTCTTTCAATGCCTTTCTCATCGTGGGTGGACCAGCACAACAACTTGGGCTGTTTTGGTTTGGATGTTTCATGAACGCCATTGGTTAAGACTATGTCAGACCTCATCTGAAGGGACCGAATCCCGTTTGGAAGTTTATATTCGGCGGAGCCATTCGGGAGTTTCTGTGATTGATGGGCACCTTCGAGAATCGCGTGCGAGTTGGTGCCACCGAAACCAAAAGAGTTGATGCTGGCTCGTCGAACACCAGCGGGCCATCCCTTTGGCTCGGTGACGACCTAATATGCATTGCGTAAGCCTTGATATCACGCCTGAAACAAGGCAGTGATTACCTCTAGGTTATTATTAGCAAAGGGAATCCGGGCGGTGGGCGTCTCAAAGTTGACACTGGGCGGAATGATCCCTCTCTCAAGCGCTAGGACGGTCTTGATCACTGCAACGAGGCCAGCGGCACCCTCCAAGTGTCCGATGTTGCTTTTCACAGACCCAATCAAGAGAGGGAATGAAGATTCTCGTGCTTTGCCGAACGTTGCAGCAAGAGCTTTAGCCTCCAGTGGGTCCCCCACTGCAGTTCCAGTCCCGTGCGCTTCACAGTACGCCGTATCTTTAAGATCAAGCCCAGCGGTTGCATAGGTATCGCGGATGAGCGCTTCTTGAGCCTCTGCGCTAGGCAGGTGTAAGCCTCTCGTCTTGCCGTCATGGTTGCAGCCGGTGCCACGGACAATCGCCCGGATCCTGTCGTTGTCTCTGATCGCAGCAATTTTGGGTTTCAGGATCACTACAGCAAAGCCTTCTCCGCGGCCATAGCCATTGGCTCTGGAGTCGAACGCATACGATTTTCCATCAGGGCTTAGAAGATGTAGGGCATCGAGTGCCATGGTCATGTCTGGTGATAGCATCAAATTTACACCTGCCACAATCGCCTGCGGGTTCGTTAGCTGCCAAAGATCAAAAGACACTACGAAGCTACAGATAGTGACCAAGATGGCAGAGAACGAAGTCCAAGATGCAAGGGCGAATCCATGCCGACTTACCATCTTTGATTCTCCAGACTTGATACTTTGACACGCCAGATGGAGCGCAACTAAACCAGAGGAACATGCGGTATCAACAGTCAGACTCGGGCCTTGCAAGCCAAAGAAGTAGGAGAGTCGATTGGACATGATCGACATAGTGTTGCCAGATAGCTGTTGCATCGCAATATTTTCTGTGTCTTTGTTCATGTTGATCTCGAAGTCCCGAGAAGAGAAATCACCGACATAGCATGAGGTCTTGCTTCCGACCAATTCTTCCATACGAATTCCAGCTAAGGCATACGTCCGTCAGCCGGGAGCTTGTTTGTGAGCAGTACTTATGGGTGATTATCTCACCGTTCTCCAAGGCTTCATACGTCACCTCCAATAGCAGACGTTGCTGAGGGTCCATGGTCTTGGCCTCACTAGGTGTAATAGAAAAGAAAGGGGCGTCGAATTGCGCAATATTGCCATTGAGAAAGTGGGCACCTTTGACGTTCGTCCAAAAACCCGTAAGTCTTCAGTAGACTTGCTCAGGGATGTAAGCTTACCGTTCCTTTTCTTTCCCTACTGGGATGGTAATATGTGTCTGCATTCCAACGCTCTGGAGGTACTTTACTCCAAGCACTTCGTCCATGAACGATGAGCTCCCAGAAAGCTTCCAGTGATGTCGCGTCACCCGGAAGGCGGCATCCCATGCCAATGATAGCAGTCTGCGTGTCATTGCCCCAGTTTGCCCGGGTGTGCATTGTGGAAACTGTCGTATCATGCATGGTTCTTCTATAATGGAATCATGAAAAGAACAAGGTGGCTAAGTGCACAGGCCGATTTGAATTGTCGGGGCAGCCAAGATTTCAGCGCAGGAAGAACAACCAGCGGTGCGCAACCCACAACTTAACACACATATTCAAATTGAGAGAAGACTAATTCAGGGAATCCTCCTTGCTGCGCGAGTTTCCCAGCAACTTGAACGCAATTCCGGAGGTTCCAGGCAAGATCTTCGAATCTTCGGTGTCCGAGTGTCGGAGCAATAACAATGATTCATGAGTAAGTCCCCATGTTTTGCAGCAAGTTTGGATCCCTTGGTGAGATACTGAAACGAGAATCAGAAATTGCAACGGAACCAGCGCCTCCCTCATTCACGACAGCGCAACTCAACCTGGGACAGGCCAACCTCTCTGACTCTTTACAGAAATGCTGGAACAGCCCAGCTCGATGAAAGAAATGGGGAAAGTTGGAAGGTTTACGCACGCGTTATTGCCTTGAAACGATGATGTTGGGCGGAGGCCCCGATTCCGTTGCGAAAGATATAACGCTCCACCAGTGCATCGTGACTGTAGCACACCTTTTTCGATAATGAGAAGGCTTCGGCATCAAGCATCGGTGCGACATTGAGGTTGAATCCACCGATGGACGAGGTAATGAGCTAATCGGAGAATTGTCCGAGCACGGCCACACCGGGACACCGGGTAGATCCGCCGTACCTTGCTTGTCTGAGGCGCTATCAGCCTATCACTTTGAAACCCGCGTGGCTACCTCTACTCTACTCTCTAGTGGAGGTTTTCCGCTCGAAAGGACCGGTTCTTATTCGGACCGCGAGGCTATGTACAACATAAGGGTCTTTAGGACGTCCAATCACCCCGAGGACACCGAGTGCCGCCAATCAATGTTGCGAATCGCAACCAAGTCGGCAAAATGCTCCTGGTTACAGTGCATTGATGCGAATCAGATGTCCAAGATGTCATAGAAGTCGGGGAACATTATCTTCCTCGGAATCCCGGGAAATCGTCACATTGCCATCCCCAGCTGCTAATGACGATCGAGCTCCTGCGCGCCGCTTCGGCCAAGTCATCTATTTTACCATCGCTTGTCACTGCTTCCTCAAAGGTCGACCTCTCAGCCCAATAAAATTTACCTTAAAGGGCAATGACAGCGCAACAAAAGTCAGAATGAAGCCAAAGATTCTTTGTATTCATGGCCTCGGCATAAGCGGCGCGGTAAGTCAGGAGAAACATTGGGTGCTTGGAGTGGTGTTGATTGAGTTGAACTGTAGGCCATGGAGCAACTGCTTCGTGAGTACTCAAGATAACATTGTAGACCACTAGACACTGACGAAGAATTCCTCAGGCGAGCTCGAGACAAATTTTGGAGAATATGACTTTGTCTATCCTGATGGCGAAGTAGACACCATACCTACAAGCGGTAAGCTTTTCTCTTGCTCGAAAGCTGATCATGCACGCATTTCCCAAGCCCAAGGGGGACCGAGTCTTAGCGAATGCTGATTGTCCCTGGAGCAGATGTTCGTGAGCTTTATCCGCCTCCATACCTATGTTTTTACGATATGAACCCCAGCGTGTCGCAATTGCTCGAAGCCCATGATTATCTAAACGAGATAGTGGAGGAAGACGGGCCTTTCGAGGGTGTATTAGGCTTCTCACAAGGAGCTGAAGTCGCCGCATCTCTCCTGCTTTACCAAGCCCCGAACGTGAGATTTAAGTTCGCCGTATTCATCGGAGGCACGCCTCCATACGATGTCTCCGCCCTCGCTGCAGGGAATGATTCAAAGCCAGTCAAGATGCACCCGGACACTCATGCTGCGAGAATCGATATTCCGACCGCTCATGTTATGGGGAGAGGCGACGCTTATCGCGAATTATCAAAGATCATCCTGGGGTTGTGCAATCCAAGGGAGGTCAAGCTGTATGATCACAACGGTGCTCATGTTGTGCCGAGAGGACAGGAGGCCATGGGGGACTTGACAGCGGCTCTCAATTGGGTGGTTGATCGAGCGACGTATCAGTGAAAGATGTTTGTTGAATATCTACGGGCGTGGTATTCGAAGATAGCAGGAGACAGCATGCGACTTCTTGTATCCTCGGAGCCGTGCTACAGGGTTTATGGAACCACATGTACGCAGGAAATGAGGCATGCGAATCTTACGATTTGATGTTGAGAACATACCTCAGGGCAACGTTGAAATCAGCCTGATTTCAAATTCTTCCCAATAAGATGTCAGAGGGCTGTGCGAGAATCAGAGTTTTGTTGCGTACATGACCTTACGCCTTACCCGGGGTTTATATGCACAGCCGCCCAGACATGCTCGGCATGGCAAGGCAGATACCAATGAATCGGTTCTTCATTGTCTTTGAAAATCAATGATGACTTTGTGGAACCCGAAAGGTTTTCCACTTCTACGTCGGCCCGTTGGAGGCTGTGCCTTCCATTTTCCCACTATCAACAGCTTGGCGTGCTTGATTAGAATGCCATCACACCTTACTTTAAGTTTTTACTGACAGTCTTCATAAAGACTTTGGGACTCTCTCCAAAATAAACCATCAATCGACTCTCCTTAGGATTCCCTATTCCTCTCAACTCATCGACTGTACATTCTCGTCCCCCAATACTGATTACTTCTCGATACATCTTTGATAGCATTGCTTCAGGAGCGAAGATTCAATATGGGTGTAAGTAAGAAGACTCTTAGTTCAATATTGTCAATACACTTACCCACAGCACGTAGCTTGCAGATAAGCTCGCGGCACAGAATGCTGGAGGATCTGTTCCTTCGGTTACACAACAGCAGCATGGAGCAAACACTCCCTCAGGATCACCGCATGCTGGCTATCCCTCGCCGCAACAACCGCATGGAGGATATCCTTCCCCTGGAATGCCTCAACAGGCCAGCTACACACCGATACAACAGCCACAAGGAGGGTATCCATCACCCGGAACGCCTCAGCACCAGCCAGGAAGCTATTCTACGCAACAGCAGCCAGGAGCTTACTCACCCCAACAGCAGCACCATCAAGCTGGATATCCTCCTCAACAGCAACAGCAACAAACAAATACGATGCAGCAGCAGCGGTCAAGCCAGCCCGCCGGTCCTCAACAGATCGATGCGTACAAACAAATTCTCCAACGCACTATCCAAGAGAAACAACTTCAGACCTTTTTCCCGTCTACGGACTCGCGCTTAGACCAAGCTGCGGGAGTCGCAGCAGCCAATATCGATCAAGTGTGTATCAACTGGCGTCTTGCCAAAGAGATGGGCCAAGATCTTGCCAAGTTAGCTTTGTTCGACGTCGTTCTGTACATAGACAACAGCGGCTCCATGGTATTCGATGAAGGCGGCAAGCGCATCGAGGAATTGCGGCTGATGCTAAATTACGTCGTCAGCATAGTCAAGTTATTTGACTCGGACGGTCTGACGGTTCGGTTCATGAACGATGCCCAAAAGTCACTCGATAACGTCAAAGACGAGGATACAATCAACAGGGTCCTAGCCCAGCCAGGTCTGTTTCACGGCTTAACTCCTCTTGGGACCGAGCTCCGACGACAAGTTGTCAACGAGATTGTTGCCAACGCTCGAACAAATAGCCTACCAAAGCCTGTCCTGGTAATCACAATCACCGACGGAATACCTGCCGGTGAGAACGACACCGTCCTAAGCGACTCCATATTGTACGCAATCTCGGAGGTCGCGAAAACCAAATACGGGCCTAGTGCCGTCTCTTTCCAGTTCGCGCAAGTAGGAGAGGACAAGAAAGCTCAAGAATTCCTAGAAAATCTGGACAATGACCCTCAGATCGGACAATTCATCGACTGCACATCAAATTACGAGCAAGAGTCAGAGCAGATGAGAAAAACCAACGGTAGTGACTTAACGCCTCAGCTGTGGATTCTGAAGATGCTGCTCGGCGCGATTGACTCCTCTTACGACACCAAAGATGAGAAGCGCGCCCGTCAAGGGATCCAGGTCAATGGGAGTGCTCCACCCCAATATGGTGCCCAGGGGAGTTACGGCCAGCAGCAGGGAGGATATCAAGCCTACCGTCCTCCACCAACTCAACCTAGCTATGGACAAGCACCCCCTCAACCGGTTTATGGTCAACAAGGAGGCTACACGCAAGCCCCTCAACAGGGTTATAACCCGCCTTATCCTCAGAGCTATGGCCAGCAACTGACGACGCAGCAGGGTTTCTCGGCTCCGGGCCAGGGAGGTGGTTATCCAAACACCTATCAACAACAGGGAGGAAGCCCAAGTGAGGGTCCGCCTCCTCCGTATTATTGATCAGAGTCGGCATTGGGGTCAAGCGGATGGCGTAGGAGGGGACAGTGAATGACCATCGGCATGCGGGAAACAGGTAACGACCCGATAAGTTGGTCGGAGGGGCGGATTGAATTCTTTGTGCTTGCATTGGAGACCCAATGATCGTTCTCAAATTCAGTCCAGCATTGAATATGTACTATGCATTCCCAGTTGACCACTGACTCCAACCCTATGCAATGTCCAGAGCGCCTCTTTCCTAGTCATGCCCCCACTCATCATTCTTTATCCGGAGCTCGCAGCGTGTTCCGCAACCAACCCATCTCCGACAGCGGCCACACCCTCGCCACACCCTTCGCAGTGATCAAAGCCAAAGGCAGCGGTCCATAAAGCCGCGAATCCCTCGACTCCGGCAGATTGTCCCCCAACAGCCAGCAATGACCTTTAGGCACCTATCCCAAATCAGCCACCCAATCCCTCCCCCTTTCCCACCTTGTGAACATAACCCAAAACCACGCACATACCTGAATCATCCCCTGCTCCCCTCCTCCAACCTTCTCCCCCGTACACACAAAATCCCCCGGCATCCCCACAACCCTCTTCAACGCCCCCTGCTCCGGGTCCACCGGATGCGTAAACGCAACCAGATCGCCCACCTTGACGCCTCTCCCCCGTCGATAGTATGTCAAGAGCAGAACGCGGTCGCCGTTTACGGAGAGCGTTGGCAGCATGGAGGGGCCGCTCGTGAGGGTTATGTGGCCGATGACCTCGGTTAGGAGGTGGTAGGCGCAGAATAGCTTTAGGGTGCGGATGGAGATGGTGCGGGCGGAGGGGGGATCTCGGGGGCGGGTGCTTATGGGGGTACTTTGGGGAGGAAGGTTTGGGGCGGGCATGGCGGGTAGAGGAGAGGAGTCTGGTGAGCAGGCGGGTGGTGATGGTCATCGGGGTTGCATGTTGGGTGGATGGGTGGGTGTATGTTGCGGATTGAAGTTTCGGGGGGCGCCGGCAATAGATGAGGTAGAATAACTTGAAGATCGGCACAGGGGTAGCTGTAAGCTTCTTTATGGCAGACTTAGGGCTGCATATTCGTGTTCTGCTTGCATGACTAGAGTACTATATATGGTCTCAGGTTCTATTAGACGAGGGTATATTCTACAAGGCTTCCGTTGGGATAATTCCTACTTCTTCGGCCTTCCCTCGAAAATCAGCTTCGCCTCTCCACCTTCCTTGCCCTGCATTTCCCTCAACTCCCTCGCTCCCTCAATCTCCCCCACAGCAGCCCGTATCTTGCTCAGTACACTCGAGATCTCCTCAGCACTAGGCGCCCTCTTTTCCATCCACCCTCTCCTCTTCGTCCCGAACAGGACTTCCACCCTCCACCCTTTCTTCATAAAATCCTTCAATCTTCTCAACCGATGTCCCAGATCATTATCACTCATCGTCCAACCACACTCCAACTGCTTCCTCACAATCTTCTTCTCCTTCTTTGCCTTGCGGTCCGCGTCCTCACGTTCGCGCGTGGCTTTTATACCAATCATTCTGCAGATGGGGTAGTAGATGCCTTCTTCGACCTCGTGAAGCGCCACCTGTTTCAGGGTTTGCGTCACCCGGCCTTTTTCGTCGCGTTTGCGGGATTCGAGTACCTCTCGTGTGTCAATGGGTTCTGGGAGGCTCTGGTCTAAGGACTTTATCAAGTAGACTTTCGGGGCTGTGATTTCTTCATCGCGTGGTGGGCGAGTGGGGCGCCATTTCACGGCTTTGGTACCAGGTACGGAGGCCATGTAGCCGCCCATGCGGCTGGTTGAGGCCTGACGGTATTGGTGAAGGCGGTACGATGATGGTGTTGGGTTTCGGAGGCATTGCGGTGGAATGGGTCTGGAAGTTATAACGGCGCGGACAACATGTGTGGGTGAGCGGTGTAAACTTGGTAGGAACACTCTCTGTAGAGCTTCTGATGTCGTGGTGAGTCTAATTGAGTGTCTCATGGCCTTGACAGAATTGAGTGTGCACACTCCATACTGTTGCGTGCTCAATGTTTCAGAGTAAGGTTTGCCGTGGTTCCATTTTCGGCCTAGCGTTATCGATTTCATCAAATCCTCTTTCCAATCAGGCAATGATCTGTTTGATATACCACAGTAGCGATACCTCAGTCACATTTCGTCAATTAGATAAGTTTTGAAATGAACACCTACACAATATTGGACCATGGCTTTGCAACTCAACACCGCTTTACTGAGATGGTGAAGGTATACAATTTAGAACTGACGGTGACAGAGATCGCTAAATACATGCAACGCAGTAGTATCACGACACAGCTACCAATTACTCCCACTTGCCGTCTTCTTGTACCTGTGGATACTGTTTGCACTACAAAGAGACAACCACCTTCTTTGCAGACACGCCCTTCCTCTGAAAGTCATAAGCGGTCTGAATTTTCTCGAGCCCTTTCCCTACAACATGCGGTTCTGGCGCAGCGACGTAAGTACCTTCTGCTAGAGCCTTTGGGAGGAAATCCACGTAGATAGCCTTCCCTACTTCGTTGTGGATGAGTGAATCACCCACGATGAACTTGTAGCGTATTCCTCTTGCTTTGGATTTGATGAAGGTGGATATACTGAAAGATATGAAACTGTAAGCCATTTGTGGGACAACGAATCGCTTTGGCGGTGTCGCAGGCGCGGGATAAGTGGCCATGGAGAGAAACTTGTCGCCATCACATTTGTCGAGGATATCCAGACATTTCTCAGCTGCTCCGGGGCCAATAGAGAGTGCGCCGGCGGTTGTCTTCCCTTCAAGCGCATGGATCAAGTCTTTGACAACGGTCTTGCTGTTATAGTCAAACACCTGGCTGGCGCCAAGCTTTTTGACAAGCTCGAAGTTCCTTGGGGAGCAAGTCGTGAAGACTTCGTAGCCAGCAGCGACAGCAAGCTGGATAGCATTGACACCAACGCTTGTAGATCCTGCCCAGACGAGCAATGTCTTTCTGGTTGGATTGGGTCGCGAAGAGGGGTATTGTAGCGCTAGGTGATCTGTTTGGAATAAGCCGCACGCGGCAGTGGATAGTCCCAAAGGTATGACGGCGGCGCTTTCGTAGGATAAGGTGCTGGGGATAGGCGACGTCACCTGGTCTAGAACCACGGTATATGTTTGGAAAGCGCTGTATGCCGAGCTGTTGTACTTCGCCTCTATCCCCACTGCATGAGCGACAACACGATCGCCAACTCTAAAGCGAGTAACAGCTGAGCCAACCTCTGCGACCTCACCAGCGACGTCTTCGCCGAAGACAAATGGTAGCTTGATCCAGGAGAATATCAAGCCGCCCAAGTCGCTTTGACCCTTCAGCCAATCGATAGGGTTGATGGCTACTGCGCCATTCTTGATGACAATCTCATCTTGTTTCGGAGAGGTGTAAGGGGCGGACTTGACCTCAAGAGGGGCTTTCATGGCCGTCAGCCATGCTGCGGAATTGGAAGGCATCTTGGTTGGGACGAGGTGGCCGGTATGGTGGAAAGCAATTTTGGAATGGGAGATGATACAAAGCAGACGGTGAAGAAGAAAGGCTTTGAGGATACCTTTGCTCGAACAAGTGGACAAGATGTGTAGAGAATGGCTATGATTTTTTACCTTGAGGATGTGAGACGCTTTATACTATACGGTCTCCGGCATTCGGGCTTAGGCATCGTGCCTGGAGACTAACGGCGCAATGGTTTGTCCATCAGCAGCATATCGTGTGATGCATTCTAAACAAATCTCGTGCTAGCGCACATTCAAAAGGCGACGTGAGGTTAGCGTGACCTCGAGATGCGAAGGGAAGTTAGCGCCGGTGGTCGCAGTGATGAGGCTCAAATTGAATTTACCAAATCAAACGTTCCACTTGTTGAGGACGAAATATTCTCCAACATCAATCAGGAATCAAACCATTCAGAGGTTCATTTCTCGAGCTGCGAGGCATTCAGCTGCTCATGTTGTAAGTAGTAATTGAGGTAAGGCTCCATGGCTCCTCGCGGTGTCAAGTCAGAGCCTTGGCGAGCATGTCGAGATGAACTCGTCACATACGAATACGAGTATACGTTCCAAGTAGTATATCCATATGTATGCCCCGAAACAGCCAAAGAGCGGAATCTCTAAGACTGCTGTCGACAATCGTCCTAGATCATAGAGAATAAGGCCATGACTGATCGCTCCTCGTCATCTGAGAAAGATGCCAATCGCAAGGTGAAGACACATAGCAAGTCTCGACGAGGGTGCGGTAATTGTAAGCTTCGCAGAGTCAAGGTAGGCAGGCATGGATCACACCTCTGAACCCGATGAAGAAATTCGACTGAGCCATCTCCAAAGTGTGATGAAACGAAACCCAAGTGCAAGAGATGTAAAGCTTTTGGCGTCTTGTGCAACTATGATTCCAAGGCTTCTGATCTACAATTCTTCGTCGACAAGACTTCCAACTTCAATGTCCTGCAGGAGATCTCTCATTCAACGGGCAGTGACGGATTCAGCATTGTCTGCCCCGCGTTGCGGCAACAGTCGATTGCATCTCTGGCTAGCAACACGTTAAACGAATTGGGAGAACAACACGTGGAGCTGCTCAACAAGTTTCAAACAAGGACGATCCAAACTATTTGCTTTGGGAAGAATGTCATGACGTATCAAACTGAGATTGTGAAACTCGCTTGCTCAGTAAGGATATCTGAGCGCTGATACGGCGGGTATTACTGATCTTGACGGATCAGAACCAGTTCTTGATGCATGCAATATTGACCTTGACCCTCATGCATGACCGCTATCTGTCCGGCACTCCGAATTCGAAAATGTCCACCACGGAAGCCTTTCATTGGTGTAAGAGCCTTACCCTATTCAATAGCAAGCTCTCAAGGCCTGTCCAGCATTCTGAGCGGGATGCCCTCTGGGCGACTACCATATTCACTGGCATGACAGCGTTCTACTTTGTTGAGGCAAAGACACCGGAGGAAGCATGGCCTCTCAGTAGGTGTTCTCCAGCTCAGTTCTCCTCATTCAGCACCGAAGTCCGAGTCTTCATGACTTGAGGATTATTCCTCCTTCATGGCTTAAGGATTGCCCGAAAAGACAATTACTGACTGCGGGAACATTATCAGAGTCATCTTCATCTATGGACCTCAATTGGCTGAGAATTAGCGATGGCAAAAAGTCCACCTGGAAGATCGCCCAACCAATGAGAGATGATAGCGTATGGCAGCCGCTCGTTCTCTATAATATGAGTAGGCAACTCCTACCGTCACATCGGGCAGTCCCTGGACTCGAGGCCCTACCTCCCAAGATCATCGAGCTTTGCGCTCTTAACGCCAAGTCAAATATCCACAATAATCCCTACTACGGCGCTGCATCTACTTTAGCGCGATCGCTCAACAGCGATTGCATGATGTCCACATTTTTGGATTTCTTGTTTTTTATCGGCGATATACCGCCAGACTACACGGGATTGCTGGAGCGAAAAGAGCCCTGTGCGCTTCTGCTTCTGGCATATTGGTACGCGAAGCTCTGCCAATACCAGATCTGGTGGATTAGACCACGGGTGACCATTGAATGCCAAGCTATCTGCATATATCTGGAAAGGCATTATCCCTACGAAACCAACATTCAGGAACTTTTGGGGTACCCAAACATGATGTTAGGTAGTGTCGTTAGGTAGTGTCACTAGCTGAGGCTTGACGTCGCAGCAAGTCGAAACCAGTCTGTGCGGCAGATGCATCATTGAATAAGCGGACGGCTTGACAAGAGCATGATCTTGCTCACAGTCAGTACGTAGAACCAGGGCAAACTCAAGGACGAAGGATACTGAGGATAAGAGGACAAAGATGATGTCAAGCGCTTGATCAAGAGGTACGGGTTTTCGGGAGCCGGATGCGACGTTCAACGGTAACCGGACCATGAAAGGAGTGATATCCCGCACTTGATTCGCGTAATGGGATAGCAATTTATTTAGAAACGGTCGGTCCTCGAGGGAGTTCAGCATTCCACTCCGGGCAATGTGGGCTAATCATTTTGCACTTTTTGGCACGGTCATCTGCAAGGGAAATGTCTGAGAATAGACAATCATCATCTCGGCAGATCACGTTTGCTTGAATTGTATGTAGGGTTGGGCATGGAGTGATTTAGGTGTCACCTAAGAGCATATAGTGAGAAAATCTCTTGCAATCTATCCGAACTATTTCCATTGCAAGTCACGGGAAGGGTTCCTTCAATTAGGAAGTAAAAGTCTTGTTTTCAGAATACAAACCTTGAAGAAGCTCTGTTTCCCGAGCATGAAAAATGCAGAGATGATGCTGGCAGAAGGCCTTCTAATGCGACCGAGTTGTGAGGGCCAAGTTTTGTTTGCTTCGAGCCGCAGCCTTTCGCAGCTCCAATCATTGTAAGAATATATTCGGCTATCCTACTCTTGTCTTACATAGCATGTATGACAATCCTAATCTTCTCATCCACCTGACTTTAGTAGTATATCAAGCGGTTCATCATGATTCGTGCATGTATCTGATCCGAGCAACGCGTGTATCGAAGTGCATTGACAGTCAGTGTCGGCTGAACATATCAGTCATGGCAGCGATATGGAAACTCGAAACCGGGATAAACAGTATTGATAAGCAGGCGGAGACCTGCTTCACGCCGAGTGCAAATTATAGATGAGCTGGTCGATTCAAACGGAAGCCGTTGATTTATGTCCACGACTTCAAGCCTACTGATAGGGGGGTAAATGACTCAGCGCTGGAAACCTCCCCAATCCTATTGCTCTTCAGCAACCCCCATAACAGCATGACAATACGAGAAATCGACAACAGAGTTCCACCTTCTCTTCTACCGCTTACTGCGGCATACGAGTGAGGATAGGAAGGGTTTGGTTGATATTCATGAGGATCGTGGCTACAACCTGCATACTTCGAAGGCAGAAAAGACACCACCACTAGCGGGATGCACCCAAATACTACAGAAAGAGACCATGAAGATTTTCCAAGTCCTCATAACGTACTGCACGAGACTGCCGTACTCTTGGCTTGCTACGGAATAGGTGGGTCCCAAAAAGTGAGCCTTCGATTGACACGCGTTCAAGACCTACCTTACCTTCCTTACATGACATCGGCGCTATTTGTCAAACGTGCAGGTCCAGTAACGGTCGTCGGAGCCAACCGACGGCCATGTCTTGGGGTAGGCCTCCGATAAGTCTGAAATGCAAGACTAAAAGTGTCTTTGTTAATTTTGGTTGAAAGCTTGTATCCGAGCAGCTCCCATACCTTGCTCTTCGTGATATTTGTCGTGCCGCGTATCATCCAGCACTTGAATTGTAGCGCCCCCGTTTAGTATTCCTTTCTCCCTCTCCATTGGAAATGTCCACGATACAAGCGCATCACAGTCGCGTCCAAGCAGCGACCAGGCAATTCTGTGTGCTGATACTGGATCTCTAATTGTTCATTCAACATGGGGAGTGGCTCTTGAGCGGAGCCAAGATTTTCCGTGCCGGGGCTCTTCTAAATGTTTTGATCATGATCCAGAAAAGAATTTTGTGTCGCCTCTCATCAATCCGTACGCATCTTCCGTGTTCGTCGGGTGTTAGCGAGAAATATAGCACTATGGTGATCCTTTCTCGGTCTTTCGCGCCGCTAATACGGACAAGCCGGCTGGCTGTCCGGCAGCAAAAGGGTGTAAATCCTATTCAGCAAGTCTTCAGCAGAGATGCCAACGGAGTTCGAGGGCTTGCAACCGTTTTTGAGCGATCGAAGCCCCATGTCAATATAGGTGCGGGCTCACCATTGTGAATACAAAAGGATGGTAGGATTGACTTGGACAGGAACAATCGGCCACGTTGATCATGGCAAAGTATGTTATGCAATGTTGCGGCTGGCCTGTCCCTCCTGCTAATATGTTGCAAAAAGACTACATTGACAGCTGCAATCACAAAACGACAAGCGGAGAAGGGGTTTGCCAACTTTCTTGAGTATGGCGCCATTGACAAAGCACCCGAAGAGCGGAAGCGTGGTATCACCATCTCATCAGCCCACATTGAGTACAACACCGAGGCACGGCATTATTCCCACGTTGACTGCCCTGGTCATGCCGACTATGTTAAGAACATGATTACGGGAGCTTCCAGTATGGACGGAGCAGTGATTGTGGTGGCGGCCTCAGATGGGCAGATGTGGGTAAAGTCATACAGAAAAGGATTGGAGAGATAGTTGACCGTGAATAGGCCTCAGACGAGAGAGCATCTGCTTCTTGCGCGACAAGTTGGTGTACAGAAGATCGTCGTATTCGTCAATAAGGTGGATGCGATCGAGGACAAGGAGATGTTGGAGCTTGTAGAGATGGAGATGAGAGAACTTCTGAATACCTACGGCTTCGAGGGAGATACCACACCAATCATACTCGGCTCAGCTTTGTGTGCGCTTGATGGCCGACAGCCCGAGATAGGGGTTCATAAAATCGATGAATTGCTCAAAGCCGTCGACGAATGGATTCCAACCCCACAACGTGAGACAGACAAGCCGTTTCTGATGTCCGTTGAGGACGTCTTTTCTATCCCTGGCCGTGGTACTGTCGCTTCCGGCAGAGTCGAGCGTGGAACACTCAAGAAGGATTCCGAGGTCGAATTAGTCGGGAAGGTCGAGGTGCCCATCAAGACCAAGGTCACCGACATCGAAACCTTTAAAAAATCCTGCGATGAGTCGAGGGCGGGTGACAACTCTGGTCTCCTATTGCGAGGTGTCAAACGTGAAGACGTGAAGCGAGGTATGATCATCGCCAAGCCAGGCTCTGCGAAAGCGCATAAGCAATTCCTGTGCTCGATGTATGTCCTTACCAAGGAAGAGGGTGGCCGACATACCGGGTTCCATGACAATTACCGGCCACAGATTTACTTACGAACGGCTGGTATGCATCCTCTTCATGGTTTCTGATAGAGAACAGTGCTAAAAGATGTCACAGACGAAGCCGCCGCTCTGCACTGGCCAGAAGACGTAGAGGACCGAACCAAGATGGTGATGCCAGGGGACAATGTCGAGATGTTATGCGACATTGGGAACGCAATCGCCCTTGAAAATGGACAGAGATTCAACATTCGCGAAGGAGGCCGTACAGTGGCTACCGGGCTAGTCACGAGAGTCATCAAGTGAGCTTCACTTTGAGGAATCTATACGTTTCGATCTGGGCTCGGAGTGCTTCCCAGTATTGGGTTGGAGATCTGTTACGGAGGCGAGATGAATATTTCTCCAAACTCCTGTACCATTCTTGTACAAAAGCTTCTCGTCTTCCACTAAGTATTCCTTCGGCGAACACCCCACTCCGGAACAGGCGCTGGCTGGTTTACGTAGCATAGCGAACTTCAGGCGTAGGTAGATCCGGTCCATGTTGTACAAAGAACTCTATGTTTATAGGGCTACAGGAGTAGCAGAGGATTCTTGCATTGCGGTCATTATGGAATCAATCCTTCTATAGATCCAATACAAGACACAAGTCTGATTGATGAATCGCAATGCGGTGAAGTGTTCAGTGGGGTTTATTTGGTGGCGACACTGCTTCCAGCCTTTCAAGACCTTTCTACCTTCACCATCCCACAATACCTCTATGACTCATACATGAGACCTCTGCCAGACATTCCGAGTAGCTCATAGAAGCATGAAGATATTACATCCTCTCAAAGATGCCTGTCATAAACCCGGAAAAGCTCATCGCGTTACAGCGCAATGCCGATGAAGTCAGAAATGTGCGTTATAACTCACAAGGATAGTATGGAAATCCGGCTACTGATACCGTGTGCTATATAGATCTGTATACTTGCTCATGTCGTAAGTTACTCTACCGAGTCCGGGCGAAAGGTCTTCTGATTAGTTAGGATCATGGCAAAACGTCCCTCACAGACGCCCTCATCGCTACCAACGGCATCATCTCACCTAAGCTTGCTGGCAAGATCCGCTACCTGGACTCTCGTCCCGATGAACAGCTTCGGGGCATCACGATGGAATCATCAGCCATCTCTCTCTATTTCTCAATGCTGAGGCGATCTGCCCCAGAAGCTGCTCCTGTGCAGACAGAATACCTAATAAATCTCATCGACTCACCCGGCCATATAGATTTCAGCAGCGAAGTGTCAACGGCGTCTCGATTATGTGATGGCGCTCTCGTTCTTGTAGATGCGGTGGAAGGCGTTTGTAGCCAGACTGTTACGGTACTCAGGCAGACGTGGACTGAGCATCTGAAACCGTTGCTTGTTATCAACAAAGTTGATAGATTGATCAACGAGCTAAAGATGAGCCCGGGAGAGGCGTATACGCATTTGAGTAAACTACTCGAGCAAGTCAACGCTGTTATTGGAAGCTTTTTTCAAGGGGAGCGTATGGAAGAGGATCTGCAATGGAGGGAGAGGGTCGAAGAGAGAGTGGCAGCGAAGATCGCTGCGGTAGAGGAGAGGGCAGAGAGGAGAGCCGTGAAAGCTGCTTCTGGGTCTATCACTGACGACTCGGAAAGTGTGGCAACAAACGGCGCAGAAGGGACGTTTGAGGAGAAAGATGACGAAGATCTATATTTTGCGCCGGAGAAGAATAATGTCATCTTCAGTAGTGCAGTTGATGGATGGGCATTTACGGTAAGGCAATTTGCCTCTTTATATGAAAAAAAGCTTGGTCTCAAAAGATCTGTCCTGGAAAAAGTGCTTTGGGGAGACTTCTATCTGGAACCCAAAACCAAGCGAGTACTTGGATCGAAACACCTGAAAGGACGAGTTCTGAAGCCTATGTTCGTTCAATTGGTCTTAGACAATATCTGGGCCGTTTACGAAGCTACAATTGGAGGCAACAAGGGTAAAGGAGATCATGCGTTAGTCGAGAAGATCACAAAATCTCTGTCCCTCACTATTCAACCCCATATTCTTCGCTCAAGAGACCCACGAGCCATAATGACCACAGTGTTCTCGGCATGGCTCCCCCTATCCACTGCTATCCTTGTATCAACAATCGAGCACCTTCCAGCTCCGCCTGTGGCTCAAGTAACCCGGCTTCCAGCGTTGATAGATGCCTCACCAGGTGCAAGACACATCGACTCTGCTGTCAAAGATGCGATGATCAATATCAAATCCTCGGTGGGTGACCCAGTTGTAGCATACGTGAGCAAAATGGTAGCGGTACCCGAGAGCGAATTACCTCACAATAAGCGGAAGAACGGTGGTGAAATGACTGGTGAAGAAGCTCGAGATATGGCAAGAAGAAAAAGAGCCGAGTTCGAGAGGGCGCAAGCTGCTACGAACGACGAATCAGGTGGTGGCGACCTCAGCAGCATGACACAAGCCCTCAGTGAAGCCAGCCTCAACGGCACAAATGGATCCGAAGCCACAGCAAATGACCAAGACGAAGGAAAGGAGCATCTCATCGGCTTCGCACGACTCTACTCAGGGACCCTCTCGGTGGGCGACTCTGTCTACGTCCTCCCGCCGAAATTCACCCCAGCTTATCCGCACGCTACGCCAGAGCCGCAAAAAGTCACAGTAACCGGGCTTTATCTTCTCATGGGTCGAGGACTTGAGGCTTTGACGTCAGTGCCTGCAGGCGTTGTCTTCGGCATCGCAGGTCTCGAAGGCCATGTCTTGAAGTCAGGCACATTATGCAGTCAGCTCGAAGGCGCTGTAAACCTCGCTGGGGTCAATCAGGGAAGTCAGCCCATCGTACGTGTGGCACTTGAACCTGTCAATCCGAGTGATCTAGACAAGATGATCAGGGGTATGAAACTCTTAGAGCAGAGCGATCCTTGCGCACAGTATGAGGTTTTGGAAAGTGGTGAGCATGTCATCTTGACCGCCGGGGAGTTGCATCTCGAGCGATGCCTGAAAGATCTAAGAGAGCGATATGCACGATGCGAGATTCAGGCCGGCGAGCCTATCGTGCCGTACCGAGAGACCATCGTTCGAGCTGCTGAGATGCATCCGCCGAAGAACAAGGATCTCCCACGGGGTACAGTGATAGGAATTACGACCTCTAAGCAAATCACAGTGCGATTGAGGGTCAGACCGCTCCCGGTAGCAGTGACAGACTTTCTTGAGAAGAACTCCGGAGCGATCAGACATCCCTACTCCGAGAAGAAAGCACAGGAAAGTAAATTTCAAGCCTCTGATACAATAGAAACAGGGGACGAGGAGGCCGAAGAAGACGAAATCCCCACCGCTGGTTCAGGCATGCTCTCCCTCCCAGATTTCCGAGAACAGCTCGGCGCTACCTTTGCAGAAGTCAAAGGTGAAGAGAACACATGGAAGGACGTGGTGGAAAAGATCTGCGCATTCGGGCCCCGAAGAATAGGTCCGAACTTACTTATTGATGATACCCACCAGGGTACATGCCAGAAATTGTGAGCATCCCTTTTGAACATTTGAGCCCAAACGCAGCTGATACCCCATGACAGTCTCCAAGAATCCCACGAAGCCGTCCGACAACCCGACACCGCAGACTCCTCAGAACCCCATCCTTCCTCCCTCACACCCGCCTCCTTCTCCGACAAAATATCCTACGCCTTTCAGCTCGCCACAGCCCAAGGCCCCATGTGCCACGAACCCATGCAAGGCGTGGCCGTCTTCCTCGAAGAAGTCACAGTCGCAGCACCATCAGACGAAGAATCCTCCGCGCGCGACCAACTCGGCCGCTTAACGGGCGAAGTCATAAAAACAGTCCGCGACTCCATCCGGCAAGGCTTCATGGACTGGTCCCCACGCCTCATGCTCGCCATGTACAGTTGTGAAATCCAAGCTTCTAGTGCGCACCCTCATTTCCCACCCCCACCCCTACAACAGCGACGCCTACTGACACCTCCACAGCCGAAGTCCTCGGCCGCGTCTACGCAACCCTATCCCGCCGCCGCGGCCACATCCTCACCGAATCCCTCAAAGAAGGCACGCCCTTCTACTCCATCCTCAGTCTCCTCCCCGTCGCCGAATCCTTTGGCTTCTCGGACGAGATCCGCAAACGCACGTCCGGCGCCGCGCAGCCGCAGCTCGTGTTCTCGGGGTTCGAGGTGCTGGACGAAGATCCCTTTTGGGTGCCGCAGACGGAGGAGGAGTTGGAGGATTTTGGGGAGAAAGGTTCGTTTGGACTCTGAGTCTGATTTTTTATGGATTGGGTCATTCGTGGATCCTTGGCCTTGATGATAACGAATCGCTGACGCTGAAACCAATCGCAGGGGATCGAGAGAGGGTGTCTAAGAAGTATGTAGATCAGGTGAGGTTGAGAAAGGGTATGGTAGTGCAGAGGAAGGTGGTGGGGGATGCGGAGAAGCAAAAGACATTGAAGAGATGAGGGAGGTAGACTGCAACGGTTGGATGACTGTCTTGGACTTGTCTGTGCGATGAGCCGGCAAATAATGAATTACCTAGGAAGGATATGGCAACCGAGAAAATGTGGCTGTATGGTTACAAGAAATTGAATTTGCTATGATGATGAAATTCTTAAATACTAGATACTAAAACATCGCAGAAACAATAAAAATCCTTCATAGAGAAACAGCATCCGACGTCTCATAACCCCCCAACAGCTAACGTTATCATCCAAGATCATTCCCCGCATCGTAGTCGTCAATACACATAATCTGCATCTCGCTTGCGCAATATTTCTAGGTAATCAGACAATGCAGAAAAGAAAGGTCGTATCTATACAAGGCTTGCGCCGTTGTTCTAGCTGTTCGAACACAATGTAGGACGTAATCGCTTAAACGCTGGACAGAGTCGCAGAAATCGTGAGGTTGAACAACAAAGCAAGAATCAAGACGAAAGGTGCTGTGGTACCGTTTTCAAGTCTGTGGTTGAGAGTATCGTGAAGCTCGTTTCGGCGTGATCCTAATCGATAATTGTAAGAGGCCGTAGCAGAGTCTGGGGGATGCGGCCTGCCGACCGCCATATCGAAGTGGTTGATTGTGTAGCAGGGTCACAGGGAAGGCTGGCTGCTACATGGAGGAAGGCTCTGTGGTCACCGCTGTTGTAGGTCTGAAGAATGGCAATTAGATACCAAACTCATAGTAGCCAAGGAGACAGCAGAATGAAACGCTTACCAGAGCACAAGCATGATGGAAATCTCAAAATGAAGGGAAAGGTTGTGGGACCGAGTGTATAACATAGGCCCTATGAATGGATTTGTGGCCAAGAGCCATCCAAGCATGGAAGCCATCGATGGATTCATCTTCGGGATACTCTTCGAGCACCGCATGGGCAGCGTCGGCATATAGATTCCAGATCCCCTTTGGTACCGAGCCTCCTCGTGGCGATAGCCTCTTTGTTACCACAAAGTACCAGAAGTATAACGTTTGTGTAAGCATGGAGACCCTTTCGGTGTACCGGCCTTTGACGTCGTCTTTGATGTTCGAGCTGACGCCAACTACGGCCCACCAAGATATACGCCACCGTAGGCTGAATAAGATCTTGACGAGATTTTGAGCGAGCGACTCAATAGCTGCGTTTGAGTGTTTATTTTTCGGTAGGTCATTAACCTCCTTCTGCAAGGTCCTAAAAGCATTGACCTCTAACGCACGTAGAACGATACGACAGAGATGGACTGCGAGACGTATGGCGCTTTCATCCGCTTTGTCGTCAACGTCCATGGGACGAGAAGATGTTCCGTTAAGGGGCAAAAGAAAGTAGCTGTTCCTACTCGGCATGTTGTTCCATATGATCGACCGTTCCTTTGAAGCCTTGTGTAAGCGATCGGCTTGACTAAGGGGAAGGTTTTCCTATCGTAATGAGATATCATGACCTACCAAGACACCGACAGATTGGTCAACGTCGGCCACGCACTCCAGCCAATTAAGAGCTTTCGATGTCTTGTGCCTGCTAAAGTCCTCGAGCTCGCAGGAACTCTTCTTATTGGCTGCTTGCACTGTAGACATGAGCTTGGCCAATCTAGCGAGATCAAGGGTGTACGAAGAGCCGGAGAACTGGGAGACGCCAATGTTATACTGGGATGCGCGAATACGAAGACTGTCAACGATGTCATCTAGATCGAAACCGCCTGGATATTGCAGGCACACCCTCTGATTGCCGTGAATAGATCGAACACTGGCTGAACGTTGGACTGCTGAGGTTTAGATGACGTTGATATCTTGCGACGGGTGTACTCACAGACTGCATTGCAGGTTCCTACCTCAACCATGTCCATAAACTTCGCTTTGTGGCAGGGCTGTCCCCACGATCTCGCATTCGAATTCTTTTGGCATCCCTCACACGGCAAATTACCCTCGCACTAGGCATGGGTCAGCGCAGTAAGAAAGGACCAATGATCATGTTCGCACTTGCCGTTTGCTTCAACACTTTACACCTGATGCAGACGGTTCCATTTGATCTTTTCTGACTGGCAGCGAAGGCCGTTGCTTGGTCTAGGTGTCCTTTGCGCCGTCCTCTGAGTGAACCTGTAGGAGAAGTTCCCAAGCTACTGTCATGCTCTTGAATGACCTTCAAAGAGCCAGACCTCGATCTTCTGGAGGGCTTGGTCTTGCTGGGCTTCCTTCGCATTGAAAGGCTCGCGTGCTTTGAGAAGGTCATGATTGGTTGGGAAGTCGAGAGCGTGGACTGCTGTTGTTCAGACGTTTGGACAATTGGCATATAGTCAGGGAAATGACCAGCTGTAGGTGGGAAGGACGAGGCCAAGTCAGCATCGTAGCGTTTACTGGATCCTGGGATCTTGATAGCCCCCGGATAGTCAGGAACTTTCTCGCTAGTAGCGTCATGAGCATCACACTGGAGGGCGGCTCTATCAAGATGATTAGGTGTCGAGTCTTGGTAATTTGTCTTGAGTCCTTGACCTGAAGGTTCACACCCGGCATTAGCTGAGCCGAGGATCTCACCTGCCACGAGACTGAGTTCCTGCTGTTGCTGCCAGGTTGGCTCGTTGGCAGTCAGGAAATCCAGATCTTCCGATTGCAACTTCTGCCGAGACTCACCCGTCAGGCCCTGGCCAATGCTCTGATCAAACGAGTCCGATGTGTATTCTGACCCATTGCCCAGGTACACCTTTCCAGGACTCCAATTCCTGCGGGGGTGGGAGATGGGACGCGGTTCGGTCGTGGACGACGTGAGACTTGGCATCGCATGGTCATCTGGAAGCGATGAGGGGAAGCTTGAGATGTGTAATCCGCAGGATCCCTCGGCCTCGTCCCAATCGTCATTTTCTCCATCAGTGTAATCTCGTCCGAAGCGATTAGATTGAGGCGTGTCAAGATATCGGCGGGTGGTAGGTTGTGGATCGCCATAACAGTCGTTGATGGCAGTGTGTTGGGCGAATTGCAAATCATGTAACATTCTTTGTTGCAGCGGGGAGGCTTGACGATGGCGGTGAGATCCCCTGGATGAGCCAAAGGAGAAGTCTGGTTCCAAAAATTTCGAAGGGAACGAGGGTGATCCATTCTGGTGAATGCGTGAGTCTCTGTAATTAAGCCCAGGGGCCGATGAGGCACCAGAGGCAAACGTTTGTAGACAGTTCCAGGGCTCCCCATCCCCTATCGGAGAGGAGCCTGCGTACTGTGACGAGGAGTCTGAATTGGCTCCTCCTCCGCCCACAGACCATACCTCTGTAGGAGCACTTCGAGCTTCAGTAGCTTGAGTAGAGCTATGCTTCTTTGTCAGTATATATTTGATAGTGACTTTGAAGGTGCGGTAAAGGGCATACTCGAACTCCAGATCATCCAATCCGAAGTCATCGATTGGAAGCTCATTGCAGTGAGGATTGCTCCACGTATCTAAGTAGTTGTTTCCGCCATAGTCAAAGTCGGCCTGACCACTTGCAATAGCAACGTCGTCTACTGCCAATGATGACTCTGCGTAGTGAGTAGGAGCAAAAGGACGTGCTTTCAAATCGAGACAACTCGGATCAATAGTGTACGAGAAGGAATCGTGCTGCATAACGAGCGTATAGAATATGTTGCTTTGCAACAGACGAATGGTTTGGATAATGATTTCCTCGATCCTGGAGACATTGGGTGGACTATATGCCCAGATCTCGGTCAGACGCGCTCAAAGCCAATTGCTAACGAGGCTGTCTCAAGTCTGACGCGACAGTGGTTTATGTCATAGCGTTTTAAGGCAACAAGGCTGCGTTGAAGGAGTGACAGCGTGAGACTATGTCATTAGTGGGGTAAGAACGAGCCCCTTAGTTGCCTACCTTACCTCGCCGAAGATAGCCGTTTGACACATGATACAAAGCCCACAGTTAGCAAGCAAGCAAGCACTTTTGATAGCAACCCAACGACACGGCCACGCTGTACTGGCATTGACAGCATTCGTTGTCAAATCTTTCCATCGAGTCTTGGCGCGATGCGGCTCCTTATCGTCCCACCACATGGATGATTTCAATGCGGCCACGCAGGAAGATCGGCTTGCGCGTAACCCTTTCCATTTCCCTGGAATTCGAGACGTGCAGCTTGCTCCGCCTGGTGTTGGACAATCCAACCCCTACTGTTGTATGCCTGCTCCATGCACGAAGACATCGCCAAAACTATCTCCTTTCTCGCGCTCCACCTTCAGTCTGAGCTCAAGTCATGAGATCTCGGGCTTCGAGTCGCGGCCTTCACCTTCCGCAACTGATCCTGTAAGGCGAGGCTAGCTTTCGGTCGAGCCCGGTATCGTCCGTAGTAGGCGGCGGAGTCCGACGTCTTCCCATACACGGCAACCAAAAGAATTGTTGGAGGCTTTGCTTGAACAACGCATGCTTCACGTGGGTGGCCCTGTCGACCAGTAGACCCTCGGAGCTTTCTTCGAATTGGCAGATGGCGTCCTTGCTTCGCTTTTAGAGCCATGGTCATCGTGATCATGCGTCCAAATGTCCAATGACCCTCCATTGGGCAACACTCTGCGGTGAGTTTGGGGCTGAACAAGTGCAGCGGTCAAACATGCAGGCGTTCATGCGACGCTCCTCAGGGCCGTTGGATATAGGGCAAGGTGATTTCCATAAGAGACGAACGAACCTAGTCATCGAGAGACAGCGGTGGGGCAAAGAAAGGGCAAGGGACGATGTGTAGGAGAGGAGGTGCCAATATATGGAGATGGTACAAATTGTCGGGCACTTTCTCTGAGCGAAAAGCATCATTAGATACACCAGTCGCAGGAGATCCAGACACAAAGAGTCTTGGCGCGCGATAGCACATGTCTATCACGATGGAAGGCATCCGGTCTTGTGCTGCACAATGAAAGGCAGTTAGAATACAAGTAGAATATCCCGTAGACATGACCAAACGCTTGAACAACAAAGAGAGAACAGACTCATATTGAAATCCACGCCCCTTTGTTTTCCAGCCGAAGGGCGGCCGGTTTGAGGTTGATCTCGGCAGATCTGGTCCCTAAACGGGCCGCCTATTGATGTTGTTTGTGGGGTTGTGGAACGCCCCCCGCTCCCCACTCCCGGCAATACACAATGAACGACAAACAGCCCATTGCCGATCTCTGCATAATCAAATCTCAAAAGAGGTGCATGACCTGTCTACAATGCAGTGACTCGGAGTATGTTGATGCCTATTTATTGACACACAGGCAATCGTGAAGATCGTCCACAGAGTCATCGTTCATTCGCCATTTGAGACAAAATGGCAGATGTGCTGCCAGCAAACCAGCGAACACTCCTTGATTCCGAGCCTCGAGCTATCCCTCAACCAATAGACACAAGACCGCCGCCTGCTATCCCGGCTACAGCGCCCAAAGCCACTCCTGGCATGCGAAGCGGCCATCTTAGCCTTGACACCTTCTCCCCAGTGAACCAGAATGGAAGCTTCGCATTCGACCGGGTCCTCCGAAGTGGAGAAGTAAACAAACGTACTCGCAAAACAAAGGTGAGCTTTGGGGTGTAGCTTTGCTTGGGGTGTGTCTCGCTGACACTCGAGTTCTATAGCAATGGAAACCCTTCTACCTAGTCCTTCGCCCCAACCTCCTCTCCCTCTACAAGGCCTCAACCGAAGAACGCCTCCTCAAGCAAATCAGCCTCTCCGATCTAACGGCCGTGGCATACCTCAAGGATCCTAAAGGGCGACGGCAAAACGTCTTCGGACTATTCTCTCCATCGCGGAACTTCCATCTACAGGCCAAAAGCGAGGCAGACGCTCGGGCATGGGTGGAACTCATCAAGCACGAAGCACGCATTGACGAGGAAGAGCATCAAGTATATCCGGGCAGTCCAACGGCAGTGACCGCGCATGAAGCACATCCAGAGCAGACAGGTCACGATCGGTGGGACCATGAGCGGCTGGGGTCGAGTTCGCCGGAGCCTGCGGAAGTCCCGCCTCGGCATTCAACCACTACGAGGGACGGTATCAGGATACCGGGTATAAGAAGGTCCTCAGCGCATGATCTTGAGTACTCAGGTGACGAGCTGGCTCACTATTCCGACTTCTCAGACACACCTCCGCAAAGTTATACCCAAGCGCCGTCATTTGGATCTTTCATCAAGCACAATCAGCGGGTAACGTCTAATCAGAACACTCCATATGTGCCGGAGCAACGAGCAGCGACGGCCCGAAATGTCAGTCAAACAAGTGGCTTCCATGTGGAGCAGGATGAGGAGAGAGTGATATGGCATGGCTACCTGCTATGTCTGAAGACAAAAGGGGGCGTGAGGCAGTGGAAGAGGCTATGGGTGGTACTCAGACCGAAGAACCTGGCGTTCTATAAGAATGATGAGGTAGGCATTGATAGTCTGTCGCGGAACGCGGTGCTAACCCATATCGCAGGAGTACGCAGCCAACCTGATTCTTCCCCTCTCAAGCATAATCAATGCCGTGGAAATCGATCCTATCTCACGAAGCAAATCCCACTGTATGCAAATCATCGTGGAAGAGAAAAGCTACCGCTTCTGTGCGTCCAGTGAAGACACTCTCACCGAGTGGCTGGGAGCATTGAAGAGCCAGCTGGCAAGAAGGAAAGAGGCGAATGCGAGGAAGAATGTCTCAATCTGATACGGAAGTGGGGAGACATTTACGATGATGATGTTACGAGCGGATCTTCTTGGAGTATTGCATATGAGATGCATCTTCTGCAGCGAATACCCATATATGTTCTTTTTCTTCGAGTCCATTCCGCCATTCACAAAACACTGTTAGTCAGTGCATTGTTGCATGGTCATCCAGTGCATCAACCATCAAGGTCCCAAAAGATACAAGCACTATCAAGCACTGTTAGCCTGGAACTAGTACACGCCAGACATACCTATGTCCACTGCATGCCATCTGCATGTTCACTGCAAGTCCTCATAGCTACGTGCATCCAACAGCAGTCGAGCAAAACCCCAAACAGGCAAGTACTTTCCATCCCAAGAAAGCCACACCAAAGCTGATTAAAGGACCCTATCCAGATGTACAAGTTAACTGGTTGTCCTACAAGCGTCATATATGCATAGTCCTACTTTAGTAACCCTGGTCATATACGTGCATCCAACAGTCAAGCAAAGCCAAACCCCAAACAGGCAAGTACTTTCAACCCCAACTAGCCGCGCCAAGATGATTGGGGTCCTTTAGCCTATGCACATTCACAACTTAGTCGGACAAGCGTCAAACATGCATGGTCCTAGTAACCCTGGTCATATACGTGCATCCAACAGTCAAAATAAAGCCCCAAACAGGCAAGTTCTTTCCATCCAAATTAGCCGCCCCAGGCTGGCTCAGGTCCTTTAGCCTAAAGTATCAAGCTAAACGGTCCCCGTCCCACAATTCGTTATTGGTCATGCGTCATGCATGTGTCATATATGCAGCGTTTCGCTCTCGCGTACGTGCATCCAACGACCAAAGAAACAAAGCCGGGATAGGTTAGAGCCTGTGGACGGCTCGGGCGGGTTTTCATGGGAAATTTTAGAGGCACAGGCTGTCGGGCTTGATGATCGAAAACTCAACGTGCATCCAACAAACGAAATGATAATCTCTCAGATAGGCTAGAGCGAGGGCCTCCGCGGCATCAGACCAATGAGGATATAGCCAAGGATTTGCACAGCGATGCAGCAGGCCGTGCGCCTACGGCAGCCGTGTGGAAGCAGTAGATATCCAGGCGGGTGGTCGATCTCGCTGATATTCTCATGCGGGATTGTTTCACAGCAGAGGGGCGTGCTTGATGTATTGGGAGTTATCCGATGGTGCTTCTCGCCTATTGGGATGAAGAGCGGAGCGGGAACCCTTCTCCCCGAGTAAGGTATGTAAAGTATTTTGGTGGAACCAGGCTCCCTCTATATCCATCCACCCGCTTCCCCTAGGTCGTCCTGGCTCTCTTAGGGAAGTCATCCCAGGGCACTAACCCTAGGCGTGAGGGTGCTGGTGGACTTGTAGTGGATCGACACAGATCCGGTCATCCCCCAATGCGAAATTTCCATATTCAAGATCGTTGTACAGCAGCATGTTTCACCGATCAGAAACACCCTATCTCCCTTTTCTCCACAACCACCTCTCAAATTCAGCAGCATCCAGTCCCTTTGGCACCAGCCCTTTAGCAGTCTTCCACCTCGTAAACGCCCCGAAGACGGAACTCGAGGCTACGACACTGCTCCTGGAGCATCAGTCGTAGGTATATGGCAAGGCAGAGGACCGTGGGGAAGTATCGGCCGGCATATAATATACAAAAGCAAATGAGCATGGGAGACATGAAGCATCGGAGGCATTCTAATGAGGAATTAAGATCCCTCTTGCCGAGAGCTTTTGGGGCGTTGCCGCGGCTGGGAAGGTATCAAAATAGGTATCCGGATATGGGACTTGAATTCTTACACTAATATGAGCAAATTCATGAGATTGTGGGTGTAATGAGCATCCCATTGAGCGATCCTCTCCATAGTATCATTTCCAGCGTTCAAAATGGTGTCGTAGAAATCCTACTGGACAACAGCTCTCAAGGCTTCAGAGCTATTTCTTGATCTGCATAACCAACTTTCGGTTCGTGCCTAAGAGTAGTAGTGAGCCTACATGGCGACGACAGCGACAGAATGAGACCATAGGTGTAAGAACTTACCGAGGAAACGAGCCTGGCCTGTCTTCCTCCCTCGAGCGCACATGCCATCTAACGCCACAGCAGCAGCCCATAAGTCATACCACGAAGCTTGATCTTCCGAGACGGTTATATCAATGGTTATCGTGCATCCGCCGCTCGCTGAAACAATTTCATCGTCAGCTGGGACATCCAAAATAAAATCTTGGAGAGAGACACATACGCTCAGTCAGGGTCTGGGGGAGGCGCTCCTCCACGCCTGCGGTTCCAGCAACCCCAAAGGTCGTCTGTTCGGTCGACGCTTTCATGGTGTTCAGGATCGTCTCACAAGCTCGGGAGTCCGGGCGTTTTGATGGAGGTGCTCCGGTACAGCGTACAAAAGGTGGTCGGTAAGCCTGCACTGTGACCTGGAAGTTTGCTTGGTCTCCTAGAGGCTATCATCAGCACATCGTTCCATTCAACTCGAATTTTTCCCCAGAGGCCCACCAATTCTAGAAGCCCGACCACCCCACGGTGGCTCCGATGCTTCTAGGCAGTACTGTTGTATAAAAGTCCCTGCCGTAAGAATATCATTTGCCTCGACTCCTGAAAATAGTCCTGTTTGACTATAATCCACGATGCACTGCCCGTCCGCTATAGTAGCCATTAGAGATATATGAAGTAGGGATAGTAGCCCTTACAGCTTATGAAGCGCTTTGGGAGTGGAACATCCCACTGACCCAAATCACGTGGTCCGATAATAAGCGTCGGATTCCGTAAGATTGTGGCGGGATCGTTGGGTATTTGAGACACGGCTTCCCGGCAGCTAGCAGCAGGAGGATGGCCGTATATACTCGGTTCACATACGACTTTTGGCATTGCCGTGAGCATCGAGTCTAGAAGTGGTAATGCGGTGCTACTATCATTGTTTGTCGACCCCGAAGTATTGGTGGGGTTTGGGATGTAGTAGTGAGTTGACCCCAAGGTCAAGCTGTCCGGATTTGGCAGAACATTGAGGGCTATCGACACCACGAAAACGGATAAAAGGTAAGGCAGTATCAGATAATGAGATAGTGACGACATCAGCAGAGAGAACGCTTAGACTGGCAAATGTACCAAAGCAAAGGCCAATACCTGACGCGAGAAAATATCCTACCGTAAAGCATGTAGCTAGACCAAGATGATAAGTCGAATTAGTTAGAGATAGTATGTTCTTTTCCAGAGCTACAGCCTCGAAGTGCAAAGCATTGGACCCACTTTAGCTGGTAGACGGCTAATGGATGCGGCTAAGCTGCAGAAAGGCGCAATCTCTATGCTAAAGACTGGAACGCATCTGGGAGACCGCTTCAATCCTAAGATGGGAACGAGTACCGCACGAGTGCCAGTAGTAAGCAGGGCACGACGGCATTTATTTGACGTGTTTGATATTTGCCACTTGCGAGGGATTGCTTGCCTTGGTCATGGCAATCCGACTACTGCCTTCGACACCAGAGACGTCAATTCTGCTCAAATACCGCTGCGTTGGTAGCTCTTGAGCCTTGTGATCACTTCCAAGCCAACATCAGATATTTCATTCTGCATCTTTCCTTGACACATAGAGCTCCCATGATTACCGTGCCCGAAGGTCGATCAGGATCTGCTTGAGTCTGGAACTGTTGCCGTTTGCCCTTGCGAAAGGACTTTGGATGGTGCCATGTTTAAATGTACGTTTCGACATTCGCTCGGTGGGTGGGTCTTTATTTTGAGATCTTGCGATCTTGTGGTGATTGCAGTCAAGATAGGCGGCACGAATATAAAACTCGGCATCCGCAAGCATAACAGCATCAATCCTGGTCTTTGCATACACTATCGTCGCCACCTGGCGAGTCTGCATAGAGTAGCAACATTGCATTCATCTGTTCTTTTTGATGCTTGGATGCCTGGAATCATCGGATAGGGGCCGTTCGGTCCGAAGCGGTCCTTATTGGTTCTAGCGCAGGATGGATGCCGTTGGAGCCAGCCAATGGCAGCTCCGCAACCCCACTCCAACCTCTGTCGAGCACACTACCCGTATTGCGTACCCGAGTTCACACCGAGTCGAGTTGCACTTTCCTTTCCTCTCGCAACTCAAATTGCTTTTGATATCTCGTGATGCTTTCTCAAATTGTGTGAGAAGAGATCGTCAAGTATACATATCTACAAGCCTATCGCTACACGAGTTCAGTACCTATGAAGGCCGGAGCGATATCTACATAGGAAGAGATGGCCGACGATTTAGAGCATTTCCTCAACCATTGATTCACCCACATTATCGTCAGTGGCGGCACGGCAGGCCTTGTCGTAGCTGCCCGTCTGACCGAGAACCCCAATATAGTCGTCGGTATCCTAGAGGCAGGTCCTGCGGCTTTCGATGATCCAATCATCAATGTTCCCGGCCGCTTCGGAGAATCTCTGGGCTCCAAATATGATTGGCAATTTGAGACCACAAAGCAAGCCGGGCTGAACGGCAAAAGTCTGACATTCAACAGAGGGAAAGTGCTAGGTGGGAGTAGTGCATTGAATTTCATGACCTGGAATCGTGGCTGTGCTGACGACTACAATGCCTGGGAGGAGCTGGGGGCGAAGGGACGGGGATGGGAAGCTCTTCTATAGGCCAATCAGTCTCTCAATGCCATCGAAATCTTGCGATGCTTCTAATCGCTACTCAACTTTCAACATTGGTTTATTTTCCGTATCAAGCATAAGACTGAAAATCAAACAGACCTTACGTCAAGAGAAGCGAGAACTTCCATGACCCAGGAGTCAGTCATAAGAACTAACATAACTCGCATTTTAATCCCAATTACCATAGTACTCGGGGCTCACTCGACACTGTATATTCAGTTACATATAGCGCCTCTCATCAACATTGGCACGAAACAATGAATAAGCTTGGCATCCATACTAATTGCAGCCATTTCTCTGGATCGAACGTTGGCTGCTGGACGTCAATAACAGGTGTAACCCCGGAAAAGCGCGAAAGGTGCTATTCGGCGACTGCATACTATATGCCAAACAGTGGCAGGAAAAACTTGGCGCTACTCACAGGGACGCTTGTACGAGAGGTCGTGCTTGAGAATGAGAGGGGTAAATGGGTCACGAAGGGTGTAAAGTTCATTCATGGGGGAGAAGAACATATAGTCAAGACAGAGGGCGAAGTCATCATCTGCGCTGGAAGTGTGCAGTCACCTCAGCTTCTTGAATTATCAGGCATCGGCAACCTGGAGATACTGGAGGCTGCCGGTATCGGTGTAAAAGTAGATAGCCCAAACGTAGGGGAGGATCTCCAAGAGCACATGAGTGAGCCCTAGGATATGATATCCACAATATTTGGGGCCAAAGGCTGACATAGTCACCAGTGACCGCCATGGTCTTCGAAATCGACAGCTCAATAGCAACACCAGAAGACCTCCGCACCGACCCCCTCCTCGCCGAAGCCGCAGACAAAGAATACGTCCTAAACCAATGTGGGCCCCGCACCGCTATCCCATCATCAGTAGCCTACCTCCCCCCCTTGCACTTCATCTCCCCAGCAAAGCTCAGATCCCTCGGCTCCAGCATCCTCGACCAATCAACAGCCGAATCCACATCAGCCGACAAAATCCTCGTAGAACGCCTCCTCTCAGACAAGAGACTTGGGCAGATTGAATTCAACTTCGATGTTAGTAATTACAGCCCCTATTTCAAGTCCCTTCCGGGAAAGAAGTACGCGACCATGTTGATGATGCTGCAATATCCATTCACCAAGGGGTCAATTCATATTCCTGCCATGGAAAACGGGAAGAGAGTCACCTCAGACGATAGGCCGGTCATCGATCCCAAATACTACCAAGGCCCAGGTGGCGAGGTAGATTTTAAGTTGATAGCAGAAAGCCAGAGGTTTGCGAATCGAATATGCCAGACCATGCCGCTAGCGAGTATCATCGTGAAGCGTGTCTATCCACCCAGTGAAGCAGAGGGTGTGGAGTACGATTTTTCGGATTGGGTAAGAGATTCTACGATTACGGACTGGCATCCTGTCGGTACTTGCGCGATGGGTGGCAAGGAAGCTAAGGATGGGTATGTGGTTGATGAGCGTTTGAGGGTGTACGGGGTGAGTGGACTGAGAGTTTGTGATCCGAGTATCATGCCGTTGCGAATCAGTGCGCATTTGCAGGCAACGGTGTATGCTATTGGTGAGTAAAGGGCTAGCTTGATTCTGGAACATTGGGAAGCTTCTGCGAATGGGACTCACTGAGGAGGATTTTGGTAGGTCTTTCCTGCTCGGGTGTTGTATTTGAGGAGCCCATCACGCTGGTGCAGTGATTTTCATGTTTTGGATCATTCTACTGTAGTTTAAACTTGTATCTGGGCCGCGACAATTCACCGGGTGATAGAGACCGTCGCTTACCGATCTTTGTGGGACGTGTGACTCGCCACTGCAAATATTCGCATACAACTCGCCGGCTGGCTTTACACAATGGAAGAGAGTTCCTTCTAATTAACACAAAGCCTTTTGTCCCTCCCAACCAACCACAAACCATACCTTTGTCCAGTAACCAGACAAAGGCATTCTCCCATAAATTCCACCGTCCACTGTCGCCCCACGCATTCTCCAAATCCCAGCACGCCTACCCGCAGCCCACAGACTCTCAAAACCACCCACAGGTAATTCGAACCCACACCCCCCTCCCACCCCAAGCACAAAAATGTGCAACACAAAAACCACCATCCACCCCCGCTGCAAGCACCCCTGCTCCATCTCCCCCCCCCTCACAACCCCCTGCCCAGCACGCTACAGCGACCCCATCTATTGCGACATCCTGACCACAAAAGAAACTATCCCGCACAAAGACTTGCCGTTTTGCGACGAATGCTATAAGCGTAAGAAGCGGGCTGTTGATGATGTGAAGGCGTTTTTTAGGAAGGTCGATAGGAATATTGTGGAGCAGGGGGGTTGGGAGTTTGCGAAGGAGGATGTGGGGAG
>JAABUK010001601.1_pt1 | contig 42634 bp, 36 predicted proteins | sample 5559141 | NCBI WGS metagenome assembly JAABUK01 (sample SAMN10711869, study PRJNA513367) | rock metagenome | isolation source: Antarctica rocks | place: Antarctica: Victoria Land, Pudding Butte nord | collected 2016-01-03 | reverse complement strand
TCCCACTGTGAACTGGCATAAGCAGAAGCGTTCCAACGACACAAACCAGTCTATAACCGACGGTAAGATGGTTTCCCTCGAAGAGTATCGCGGTAAGAACGTACTACTGGTGTTCTATCTCGGCCAGGAGTGCCCGCATTGCATGAAGCAGTTGCATTATATCGGCAGGAAATAAGACTGGGCTCGGCTGGATTCGCCTGCCGAAAAGAACGCCAAGCCACGAAGGAGTTCGGCGAGCTACCGGTGCGCCTGCTCTCGGACAGCAATCACGTTAACGCGAGGCGTTTCCATTCCTATGATGATTTTGAAGATACGGAAGTACATTCAACGATGCTGATTGATCGGAAAGGCAGACTGTATTGGGCCAACTTTGGGGGCGAGCCATTCAAAGATATGGCGTTCCTGACCAGCCAGGTCGAGCGCATGAATGACTTTGATAAAAGCGAAACTGCGAGAACGCACTAACCGCGGCTAAGACTCCGATTGCTCCCGCGCAGCGCGTGAGGCAAGCTCATCAGCGCGGTTATTGTCTTCATGCGAAGCGTGGCCTTTGGTCCAGGTCCAGCGCGTGGTGTGACGTTCCACCTGTTCGTCCAACTCTTCCCAGAGGTCGCGGTTCACGACAGGCTTCTTTGCCGCGGTTAGCCAGCCTTTACGCTTCCAGCCTGCGATCCAAGTGGTAATTCCATTCTTCACGTATTCGGAATCCGTGACCACTTCCACTTCGCAGGGCACTTTCAGTGCGCGCAAACCTTCAATGGCAGCAGTCAATTCCATGCGATTGTTCGTGGTGTGTTCGGCACTACCGAACATCTCTTTCACCTTGCTGCCGTGCTTCAGGATGCAGGCCCAGCCGCCCGGCCCGGGATTGCCAAGGCACGCCCCATCCGTGATGGCCTGAACCGGTTTGCGTGAAGGATCGGGCATGCCTACGCGAGTACCGGCCCTTCGGCGCGGGTAAAGAACAGATCTACTTTTTCCAGAATCGCTTCCGCTTCCTGCACGTGATAAATATCGCCGCGAAGTTTCGCGCCATGTGCCACACCATGCGTGAAGTAAGTTGCAAATTGTTTCATCTTTCCCACGGTATCGGGCTCGTGGCGGTCAATCAGCATACGGTAGTAAGTGCGCATCATGTCGTAGCGGTCGCGCTCCGTGGGCTGGTCGTAACAGCCTGTCGCGAGATACTGTTCAATCTGCCGGAAGATCCAAGGGTTCGACGAAGCGGCGCGACCGATCATTACGGCGTCGCAGTTGGTCTCGCGCACCATGCGCAAAGCATCTTCGGGCGTCAGAATGTCGCCATTCCCGATAACCGGAATCTTCACTGCGGCTTTTACTTCGGCGATGTGGTTCCAATTGGCTTTGCCGCTGTAGCCCTGTTCGCGAGTCCGTGGGTGCAGTGCAATTGCCTGCAGGCCGCAGTCTTCCGCCAGGCGCGCCATCTGTACGGTGACAAGATCACGCTCGCTCCAACCGGCGCGGAATTTTAGCGTAAATGGGATTTTAATGGCAGCGCGGACGGTGGTGAGCAGGCGCTCCACCAAGGGCAGATCGCGCAACAGGCCAGAGCCTCCGTTGCACTTCACCACTTTGTTAACAGGGCACCCAAAGTTAATATCCAGAATGTCGAACCCCAGATCTTCGCAGACACGCGCGGCATTGGCCATCACATCGGGATCCGCACCAAAAAGCTGCGCGGAAATAGGATGCTCTTCCGGCTCGAATGCCAGATATTTCAGGGTACGGGTAGGCTTGTGGGCGCGCAACGACGCGCTTATGCCATGGGAGCTAGTGAACTCCGTCATAATCAGACCGCATGCACCCAAATTGCGTATGAAGCGGCGAAAGACGGTATCAGTGACGCCCGCCATCGGTGCCAGCACGGTGGCTGGCTTGATGGCGACGTTGCCGATGCTAAATTGTTGCGGAAAGGTCATGGGAACCGAGCCGGAGTTCGGCCCGGCCCTTTATTAGTTATGCGAAAGCTTGAACGCCGCGTTCCAGCTTGATGCGTAGCGCTTTTTCAATGCGCCGGACATCGCCGGATTGTTCGCGGGTTGCAAACGTAGAGGCTTTACCGGTGGCGGAAGCGCGCCCGGTGCGGCCAACGCGGTGAATGAAATCTTCCGGAACCTGGGGAAGATCGTAATTCACTACGTGAGCGATATTTTCGACGTGAATACCGCGCGCGGCTACATCAGTGGCAACAAGAACGCGAAAGCGCCCCTGCTGAAAACCCTGCAAAGCGGCAGTGCGCTGGGCCTGGGTGCGGTCGCCATGAATGCGGCCAGCTTCGATGCCGAACGTGCGCAGCTTCTTGGCCAGCTTCTCCGTGCCATGCTTGGTGCGGGCGAATACCAGCGTTGAGCCAAGTTCCTGCTTCAGAAGATTCTGCAGCAGATTCAGCTTGCCGTCGTTTGAAACTTCATACAGCTTGAGTTGGACGGAATCGGCTGGCTTTGAAGTGTTACCTACTTCGACGCGAACCGGGTTCCGAAGATACTTGGTCACCAAGTGAGCCACGGTTGGTTCGGCAGTGGCGGAGAAAAACAGTGTTTGACGGTCAGTAGGCAGCGCGTCCACAATCACTTTGATCGCGGGCTGAAAACCCATGTCGAGCATGCGGTCCGCTTCATCAAGAACGAGCGTTTTCACCGTTTTAAGCGAAATCAGATTGCGCCGCATCAGATCTTCCAGGCGGCCAGGGGTAGCAACCACAAGCTGCGCACCCCGCTTGATTGCCTGAATCTGGGGCCGTTCTGATAAACCACCAACTACCAGCACGCCCGAGGATTGCCGGTTGTGACGAAACTTTTCAAATTCGGCCATAATCTGCATTGCCAATTCCCGCGTGGGAGTAACAATCAAGGCCTGCGTTTCAGCTTTAGGAGTCAGTTTTTCTAGGATGGGGAGCAGGAAAGCAAGAGTCTTGCCAGTGCCGGTCTGCGCGGTGGCGAATACGTCCCGGCCTTCCAAGGCAGCCGAAATTGACTGCGCCTGAACTGGCGTGGGCACGTTTATGCCGTTAGAGGTCAACTTCGCCTGCGCGGATGCAGACAAAGGAATTTCAAGGAATGTTTTCATGTGTAATGCGAAAGGTAAACGGAGGGACAAGCCGGGAAGGCTTGAACAACTTAGGTTAGCACAATGGGTGGTGTATGTCTCGGAAAACGGTCAGGCGGCTTCACCGACGCTGATCAGCAGCTTCTTGCCGATCGCTGCAAATGCCGCTTCCAGTGTCCCATCCGTTGTGTGGTGTCATAAATTGAATAGCCGGTCGATGTCAGGTTTTTGGATGCCGGTTCGCTTGGACAGTTCAGCCTTTCGCTTACCGGAGGCCAGATTCCCGGTACAGCTCAGTTTTTGGAGTTTACAAGAACCAGCAACGGCACTCGCCGATAATTTTCTCCGTTCGAAATGGCACCCTCGAGCTTTCAACCAACGCCTCAGCTCGCGGCTGGTCACGAAATAGTAATCAAGAACGATAAGACTTACAAAATTCTTGCTTTCTTATGTTGCTAAGATTTACAAAGTTATGAACAAAATCGATGCGCGCGAGCGCCTGATCGTCGCGCTGGATCTGCCCGACGTACCTTCCGCGCGCGCCATGGTGCAGACCCTGTCTGGCGTTACCGGCTTTTTCAAGGTCGGCCTCGCCCTGCAGCTTGCCCCGGGTGTAGAAACGCTGATCGATTCCTTGCTCGAAGACCGCAAGCAGCTCTTTCTCGATTACAAGTACTACGACATCCCCGAAACTCTGACAAAAGCCGTATCGCGTGCCGCCAGCCGGGGCGTTACTTTCCTGACCATTCACGGTTCCAGCGACCTGATCAAAGCCGCCGTTAAAGGCCGCGCCGATAGCCCAATGAAGCTGTTTACCGTCACAGTGCTCACCAGTTGGGATGAGGGTGACCTAGCCGAAATGGGCTACTCGCAGCACAGCATCGCTAACTTGGTTTTCTTCCGGGCCAAAATGGCGCTGAATGCCGGGTGCGATGGCGTGATTGCGTCCGGTCACGAAGCACAAGCCATCAAGGCTCTGTCGCAGAAACTGCTGGTTATCACGCCCGGTATTCGCCCCTACAGCCATTCGCAGGATGATCAGAAACGAAGAATGACACCCACTGACGCCATCCTCGCGGGTGCCGATTACCTGGTGATCGGCAGGCCCATAACGGATGCGCCAGATCCACTTGAAGCAGCAAAGAGCATCCTCACGGAAATGCAGGACGCCTTCGACCGCGTCTCGCCCTAACCCAGCAGATCGAGTGCAGCTTGCATTTCGGCCTGCGCATGCGAATCGTTGTTCCTCACCGCCGCCTGCACACCCCGGGTGTACCAGTCGCGCGCTTCAGCTGTTCGCCCGAGCTTCTCTAGTGTCTGCCCGCCGTGAAAGAAAGCAGCGGAATAATTGGGGCTCGCCTGTAATAACTGCTCAAATTCGCGGACCGCACCCTCTCCGTCCCCGGTATTTTTCAGTTCCGTAGCCAATCCGTACCGCACGAACGCATTTGCAGGGTCATCCGCCAACATGGTTCGCAACGTGTCTAATCGGCTCATATTTCCTTGTGCTACTATACCCCGCGAATGCCTCTCACCTTGCCAGGTAAGCCCGTCAGTGAGTCTTACTCCGAATACTCCGAACTTGCGCTTCCGAACGATTCGAACAGCTTAGGCAATCTTCTGGGCGGAAAAGTGATGCATCTGGTGGATCTTGCCGGGGCCATGGCGGCTATGCGGCATTCCCGCAACGTTGTCGTGACTGCCGCTATCGATCAAATGAGCTTCTTACATCCGGTACGCATCGGCCAGTGGGTACGGCTCCGTTCGGCGGTAAATCGCGTGTTCCGCACTTCCATGGAGGTAGGCGTAAAGGTGTACGTGGAAGACCTGATTCGCGGCGAAATGCAGCACACGTCTTCCGCTTACCTGACGTTTGTTGCTATAGATGCTGAAAATAATCCCGTGGCGGTGCCTCCGGTCATTCCCGAAACTGATGACGAGAAGCGCCGATATGAAGAGGCTGGCCTGAGGCGCGAATACCGCCTCCGCAAAAAATAGCACTACTCGTCTTTGTACATGTACTTGATATTGGGCTTGTAAAGCAGCAAGTTCGGCCCTTCGGTACGGTTCACCTTCAGGCAGGTCTTGTCATACCACTCGATTATTCCATGTAGCATCTCACCGTCACGCAAGACAAAAACCATGTGAGTCTTGGTTTGCATTTGCTTTACGTAATAGAAATTCTCAGCATTAGTTTGGTCGGGGGGAACCGGCTTTTTTAAAACCTTGCGGGGGGCTGGTGCTGGCCCCTGCTCTTTCGCTTCCGTGAAAGAGGGACGGATCAGTTTTCGGTTGGCGGACTCCACTTGTTTCCTTCTTGGTAAGGCGTTACAAAACATCATACCTAGTAAGCGCTCTCCGTGGGCGATTCTATGATTTTTGGAAAGTATATGGCAGCTCTGCTGTTACCTCAGCCCATGAGAAGCTTGGCGTTTGCTTCACTCGCGCTTTCGGCTGCGGTCGCTTCCACGCGAAAACTCGGTCACTACATCCCCGGCAGCGAGGAATGGATTATCTTTGGGCTACTACCAGCGGGAATTCAAACGCCGAGTATGATCGTCGCATCTACAGCATTTGTACTCGCGATTGGAGCACATTCACACCCGCGCGGCCGTTCTTTGACCCCGGCTTCCTCGCCATCGATTCCACTATTCTGAAAGTAGGAAGGCGCTGGCAGATGGTTTTTAAAGATGAGCAAAATATGCCGCTTGTGAAGAAGCTTCGCTTGGCGTGGGCACCTTTTCCTAAAAGCCCGTGGTCAGACGTGACCAAGCCTTTCACCGAAGCTTGGGTAAAGGGCCCTACCGTGCTCAAGATCGGACAATGGGGGTGGCTTTATCTCGATCACTACACCAAGCCTCAGCACTATAGTACGATGCGAACGCGGGATTGGGTTCGTTTTGGATATCACGGCGACAGTCCATCTTGCCGACGGCCAGCGCCATGGAACGGCGATTAGGCGTTGTTGACAAGCTCTCAAAAATTCCTGCTTCCGCTGCCGTTTCTGCTGAATTCTCTCAGTGCGGCTGCCCAAGACGATTTGCAACGTGCCAAAGCCTTAAAAGATCAGGGAGAAAGTAATCTCAATCAAGCTCTTTACTCTGACGCGATCGCCAATTCCGCCGAATGCGCGGAACTTTTCAGCCGGTTGCAAGACGCGGCAGGCGAAACAAGCTGCCGAACCATAACAGGCCGCGCTCAAGCAGCCCAAGGCCATTACCCGGAAGCCGCCATGGCTTATCAGCGCGCGTTGGCGGTGGCGCGCCCGAATAAGCTTCATGAAGCCCATATCGCGTTGCTAAATAATGCGGGGAATATCTCATTTTTTATGGGCCGTTATGACCAGGCATTCCGGTCTTATCAGGAAGCCGAATCCCTGCTTCCGAACTTCACAGCGGAGCCGTGGTTCGCGCGCCGAGAATTGTTAACTTTGGCGAATTTGGCAACTCTCTACCAACGTTTGGGCCAATACGACAAAGCGCTTCGGGTTTACCAGAAAATGCGTTCGCTCCCCGGCAAACTCAGGCCTAGCGAAAAAGGGCAAGTTCTTGAAAATTCAGGCACGCTTTTCCGCCGCTTAGGCGACCCCTATAAAGCCATACAGCTTTACGGCGAGGCCCGCAAACTGTTTGAGGCCTCAAACGATACGGCCAGCGAAATTTCAGTTATTAAAAACACAGGCATCGCCCTGGCATTCGGCTTGGGACGTTATCAGGATGCGGCACCTCTGTTTCAAACCGCGCTTGAGCTGGCCTCAAAATCCGGAAATAAGCGTGAGGTGGCCCAAGCCCAAATCTATGAAGCCGAAAGTCTACATCGTTCTGGCGATAGATCCGGGGCAAAGGGGCTTTTCGAACATGCTTTGGCGGACACGCGCAAAATTGCTGATGTTGAAGATGAATGGAAATCGCTTTATGGTTTGGGGCAACTAGCGGAAGCTGCCAATGAGGCAGGTATGGCGTTAGGTTTCTACCGGCAGGCCCTCGACCGGGTTGAACAAATCCGCGCCGGTGCCGGACCACCCGCGTTGCGCACCGGTTTTTTGGCGGATAAGAGAGACGTTTATGACGGTGCAATCCGCCTTCTGCTGAAGCAGCAACCGGTCCCTGTGGCAAAGGTTTTTCGCCTACTAGAACAAGCGAAGGCACGCTCTTTCCAGGATGTTGCTCCAGGCGCCGGGCTATCTGTCGATCTCGGCTCACTCCAAGCAAAGCTTCCCCCAGGGACCATGCTGCTCGATTACTGGTGCTCCGAAAACCAGTTAGCAGTCGTGTGGGTTAGCCGTTCCGGTTGGGGACTTATGCAGAACAGCACTCCTAAGCGGGTTTGGGGAGAGTTGTTGCATGAGGTTTCCCGCAACCAAACTACTAAGTGGCGCAAGTTTGCCGCGGAGTCTTCAGCGGCTATCCTTCCGTTCGCCCGTTTGGATGCCGCACGTTTGATCGTCATCCCCGACGGCGGATTGCAATCGCTGCCTTTCGACCTGCTAAGCTCCCCTGGGTCTGGTGGGAAGCGATTATTGATTGAAGACTACGAGATTTCTTACCTTCCCACCGCTGCTCTCGCTCTTGCGCCACATCGCAGCACTTCAAGTTGGGCAGCACCTTGGCAAAAAGTCTTCGAAGGCTTTGCGGATCCGCAGCCAGGTTCCCCAGGGCCGGAAGGCGATCTTTATCCATCTGATCGCCGCGATGTATTGTCGTCCTCGGCAGCCGAAATAAAATCTGCTGCCAGTCTGCTTGGCGGTTCGTCCCGGCTTAATTCCGGTGCTCAAAATCGAAAACAAACGTTTCTGACTGATTCAGGCCGAAACCTAGCTGTGCTGCATCTGGCAACTCATGCGATTGCCGATATGGACGACCCTGACCGCTCGCGAATATTGTTCTCACCCTCCGCGCCAGGCGCTCCCGCTGAGTACCTGTTCGCAAGAGAACTTTACGCTCTGAACTTACGCGGCTTAAGCTTGGCAGTGCTCTCCGCTTGCGATACCGAACAGGGCGCAAGTTTTCGAGGAGAAGGTATTCAGAGTTTCAGCCGCGCCTTACTCGCAGCAGGTGCTAAATCTTCTATCACCACACTATGGCGGGTGGGTGACGTCTCGGGCAAGGCATTCTCCGATCGTTTTTACGCACACTTAGCTAAGGGCCAAACTGCAGGAACTTCCTTACGTGCGGCAAAGCTAGAGTTTTACCGGTCGGGGGGTGAACTGGCTCACCCTTTTTACTGGAGTGTTTACACGCTGAATGGCGACGCGGGAGTAATAGTTCCCCGCGCCGTTGGTTGGGGTGCGTTGCTTGCAGCAGCCCTATTTTTAACCGCGCTTGCAGTTACCGTCCGGCAGCGAATGGGGACACGTTTCCGGTAGCCTGGTCTGCGCTAAGGCCCAGAAACTGTACAGGCTGGTCGGAACTCGCCTTTACCGTTGAATTTGCCGGGAGCGCATTGCCAAAGTACTCTCCCAACTCGCGCACTAATTTACCTCGCGAAGGAAGCGCGATTTGCACAGTCGCGACAGAAATTCCAAAGGGAGAGAACGCTTCCAGTCGCAGATTGGCAGTCCCGCTACCCGGGTTCTGAATCGCTAATGCCGTCACGACGGAATTTTGAATACCGGGCGAAGCTTGTGCTATCGCCGCTTGTGAATACGTTAATGAGGAAAAGATCGGCAATGTGGCATTCAAAAGCGAAATCGCACTTGCGCCTTGCTTCACGCCGCGCAAGTAAGAGTAATAACTATCGGAGGACCCGTCGGGGTTCTTCAGGTCAATACGCACCCCATCCAGCACAGTCGCTTCAGCAAGCACGAAATCGATCTCGTTTGCGCTCACTACGGCAACGCTGGAGAACCTGGCCGTCGCCTTCACGGACGTGTTGCTCACAAAGCCTTTTCCCATTACGCGCACTACCGTTCCCGCGGGCCACATACCGCCTCCGGGCAATACATCATTGATCGATACGGTGCCTCCAATAGTGAGGGTGCCTGGCTTGATCAAAAACGGATAAGCTTGCGCACCATACCATCCGGTAAGGGTCAGGTTGCCGCCAAGCGCCGTGATAGTGCCCTTTGCAGCATTGTCCCGGACGTGCGCCGCGATGGTAAGAATCGGGTAATCGAGCGATGTTCCGAAGGTTGCGTTCGGCGAAATGTAGTTCACTTGCAAAGCCGTTCCCTGGATTACAGCGGTGCCAAAAACATCGCCCGTGGCGCTGAACAACTCTACGCCGTAAACGCTATCGAACGAACCCGCATCGAGCGAAGTATAAGTAGTTCCGGTTGAGATGGGACGCGGTTCAGTCAGCGACAGCTTCACCTGCACGGTACCGCCGGCGGGCTGCACTTCGCTCATCACACGGATTTCCGGCGGAGCAGCCGGATTTACTGTTCCGCTCAATGGCTTTCCTGCGGCGGCAACCGAGGAGGTAAAAAGCATAAAAAGACCGAATTGTCTGAACATAAAATTAATACCTTTCATAATATCGATCAGGCGGTTGAGACTTGTTCCACTAATGTAAAGAAGTTGTGAATTCCAGGGTGCCGGAACTGGCTATCTGCTTGCCATTAGCATCAAGCGCGTTTACTTCCCAAAGTAGTTTCTTACCCGGCAGCATCTTAGCGGCAACGCTCGCTGGAACGGTTGCGCTTGGCTGCGAAACGCGATCCTTCCATAACGTGGCGTGGTCAACCTCCATCAGGTTCACCTCGTACTGTAAGGATCCGGATACGGGTTCCCAACGGAGTTCGGTTGGCGGCGCAGGCACCATTCCCAGAGGTGCAATTGCTAGAAGCTGTTGCGACCGAAGCTTCTGAGACCCAATTTCCCGTTCGGCCGTTTGAAGATCCGCTTTGACAGGAGACCGGTTCACCTGGACCACCGTGACCAGTACCAGCGCTGACGCAAGAGCCAAAGAGGCAGGAGCAAGAAAGCGAGGCAGGAGCAAGCGGTGCCATAGGCTCCGGGGCTGCTCCGGAACTCCAGTGCGGCCGGCGTTAGCCCAATTCACGCGTTCCAGACGCCGGCTAATTGCCTTTACTGCCGCAGGGTTCGCTGGTTGTTCCATCTGGGCGAAGAGCGCCAGTTCCGTCTGGCAGTGCGGACATTGCGCAACGTGTCCCTCTAATGTGGATGAGCTTGCCAGCAGCGTAATTAAAGATGGGCAATCTTTCGTTGCTGAAAGTTGTTCGCGCCAATTATTCTCAAAACTCATCGATCCGTTCTCCGCCCACGCGTTGCCGCGTTGATTTTGAATTCCATCTCTGTACCGCCAGGGTCAGCTTGCGTTTTGCGCTCACAACGTAAGCCTTCGCTCCGCTGGCGTTTGTCAACCCTAATACCCGGGTTACCGCGCTGAGCGGCAGTTCTTCCCCGAAATGAAGACTCATCACCTGCACCTCGGTTGCATCCAGATTCTCCGTCATCAAAGTGCGCATTGTCTGCAGCGCTTGCACTCTCTCCAGCCCACTTGTGGGATCTGAGAAGCTCAGGTCCGGTAACTCCAACGAAAGCTCGACCGTCCTTTCGGACGGCTCCGACGCCCGTGACTTCAAATCCGACAAACAGTGATTGCGCGCCACCACGTAAAGCCAAGTCGAGAATTTCGCGCTTCCCTGGAACGACTCCATATGCCGGTAGGCCCGCAGCAGGACTTCCTGCGCCAGATCTCCGGCTGTCTCCTGGTTGCTTGTCACCCGGTAGCACCACGACGCTACCTTCCCGGTATACCGGCTGAACAGTTCGTTTACAGCAGCATCCGATTCCGGTGAACCCTTCTCGGCGAGGAAGCAATGCACCAGTTCCTCAATCGCTCCGGGCAGTCATGCACTCGATTATAGGCGCCTCTGGTTATCATCCTGTCCTGCAAACTTAGACCGTACTGGAACTGCTGTAGAACAGAAAAAATCAAAAAAGGAGGGCGCGCGGAAAACTGCTTCCGCACGGCCCTCCGAATTGCCGCTATTCCAGCTTTCTTACTTGTAGCTTGCGGTTGCGGACATGTCCTTCGTCATCGGGAAGGAGCAGGTAAGACTTAGTCCAGAACAGGCTCCCGACCAGCCCGCGAAGGTACTGCCAGGGGCCGGGGCCGCAGTCAGCGTCACCACTGTGTCTTGCAGATACGAGGCGCTGCAACTATTTCCACAATTGATAGAGGAATTGAACTCTCCGTTAGGAGAACCGGTGACGGTCCCACGGGAATTGTGCCCCAGGGCAAGCTTGTACAGGGTTTTAAAAGTGGCAGTGGTGTTCATTACGCCGTTCACGGTGACTGTGCAGGAGGCTTGCAACCCGGTACAATCGCCCGACCAGCCGATGAACTCACCGTTGCTCGGTGCGATGGCTGTCAGTGTAACGACCGTGCCGGCACCCATCGTTGCCGAACACTTAGTGCCGCAGCTAATTGGTCCGCCGTTTACAGTACCCGTTCCCACTTTCGCGACGGTGAGCGAGGGAATCTCTATATTTGCCGCGGCATTTTGAGCTCCGATAATGATTCCTATCTCACCATCGGAGGGGGCGGTGCAACCTGCCAGCACGCAAAGCGCCTGATGCGTATTCGGGTCATAAGTACCGGCATACTTGTAATGCTCATAGCGGCGGACAACTGCATGAGAGCCTACTCCTAACTGTTGGGCATGGTGCAGCTGGCCTCTACGGTTGCTGGTGGGATCGTATTGCAGCAGTTTCCAGTTGGTTTCCATTTGCGCCGCAGCCTCTGGAACCACCGCATTCCCTCCCATGAGTTCGTCCAGGTCCACGTCACGGTTTACCTCCAGCTTATAAACCTTCACCCATTGGGCGTCGCCGAATTGAGCTACGGGCGGCTTGGGAACCTGGATATCGAAAGCGACAGCGGGAGCCGCACCCACTTGCGCCGCTGGAATCAGATTAATGACGGGCTGCGGAATGGAAACAGGCATAGGGAGCGCACCGGGAAAGGGACTGCCGGTATATTGCGTGAGCTGCCCGGGATTTTGCGGATCCGCGACCAACCAGTAATACACGATTTTGGTTGGATTACGAAGGGTGCTGATGCCGAAGTGCTCACAGCCCGCTGTCGGGTAGCGCGGGCCTAGGCCAAACGTCCAGCAACTCTCGCCACCCGCTACGGTTCCATTCGGGAGTGGAGTGCTTTGGGTAAACTGCTGCGTGCCAGGGTCATACGGGCTTGACCAGATGAACTTCACGCCCCCTGGGTAATCGATCGCCGTGCCTTTGCAATAGCGGATATAGCAGGGTGGCGCGCCACCGAAGATGCGCGTAACATCTGCGGTTGTAATACCATCCGCATCAATTTCGAATCCGTAAGTAGGCTGTCCGGTATTGTTATAGGCGTCGAAGTTGGCGGGATAGCCAACAATGGCCGCGGTTTGGGCGTGCATTGCAAGAGGCATTGCCAGGGTTGTTAGCAGAAGCAGTTTGCTTACGATAGCTGGAATAAAAGCGGCGTTGCTCGATGATGATCTCATAAGAAATATCCTTCTTGCTGCCCGATAATTTGTTTGTCGGAGCGGCTTACGAAAGGTGAGACCACATCTTGCTTGCTGCGGAACAAATATTTAAAGTGAATGACGCGCGCAGTACTTTAGATGGAGCCACCCGCCAGAATCGAACTGGCGACCTACTGATTACGAATCAGTCGCTCTACCAACTGAGCTAGGGTGGCTAACGCTTAGGCAGGGAACTCCTCTTTTATATCACGCTAGAATCATGGGCATGAAGCTTCTTGCCCTTGCAGCTCTTTGGAGTTCCGCCCTATTGAACGCGCAGGTTCAGACGTTCGCCACGTCCGCGGGCCTAGTTAAGATTACCCCTATCCTCCACGCCAGTTTCTTAATGGAAGCAGGCGGCAAGGTGATTTATGTGGATCCCGCAAAACCCGCTAAGTTCGATGGACTGCCGAAGGCTGACCTAATCCTGCTCACCGACATCCATGGCGATCACATGGACGCTGGCTCCATTGGCGCGGTAAGCAAAACAGGTACGGTGGTTTGGGCACCGGAAGCAGTTGCAAAAACTGTAACCTCCGCTAGCATGATTGCAAACGGAGAGACCAAGAGCTGGAACGGATTCACTGTAAATGCGGTGCCGATGTACAACCAGAAGCGTGGCCCTTCCGAGGGCAAGCCATACCACGATAAGGGTCGCGGCAACGGCTACGTGATTACCTACGGAGGCAAACGCTTTTACATTTCCGGCGACACCGAAGGGGTTCCCGAAATGCGCGCCCTGAAGAATATCGATGTGGCCCTGGTTTGTATGAATCTGCCTTACACTATGCCGCCGGACGAAGCCGCGGCTGCCGTGAAGGCGTTTCATCCCGCGATCGTCATTCCGTACCATTACCGCGGGAGCGATCTGGCGGTTTTTGAGAAAGGCCTGGAAGGTACCGGAATCGAAGTGCGCAAGCTTGATTGGTACCCGAAAACCTAAATCTGATTATTTCGGGGCGGATTGCTGGTCGCCCAGAATATAAGTTTTTTCGTGCTCTTTAACGAGCTTGAGGCGCTTGCGGATTTCAAGCTCCTGCTCTTCCGGACTGTCGGCCAGACGCCCAATTCTGTTTTTTTTCGCTTCTATTTCTTTGTGCAACATTTCGTTCTGCTGCTCCAGTTTGCGGATGTCCTCCCGCTTTTCCATCAGGCGCCCCAAGCCGTTGGGCCCGCGCATTTCGGCAAAGCCGAACACCACGCCGATTGCTAATACCACTGCATAGCTGATCTTCCAAGGGGATAACTTCATGGCCGTGTACTTTGGGGACAGTGTAGCATTCGGCTGCGGGAACGGCTTACGCGATAATTTTAAGTTGGCTGAGAGAATTGTGTGCCGGAGTAACCCAAAGGCGCTGATCTTCGATATGGACGGCGTGGTAGTCGATTCGAACGGCGTGCATCGGAATGCCTGGATCGAATTCAACGCGCGGCACGGAATTGCAACCACGGAAGCCATGCTGGGCCGCATGTATGGCAAGCGCAACGATGAGATTGTCCGCGACTTCTTCGGGCCGCATCTGACCAGCGATGAGATATTCGCGCATGGCACCGCTAAAGAAGCACTCTACCGGGAAATGATTGCGCCTGGCGTGAAAGAGGCTCTGGTTCCCGGCATTCGCGAATTCCTGGAAGCGCATCAGCATTTGCCGATTGCGCTTGCCACCAATGCGGAGGGGGCTAATGCAGAACTTGTATTAAGTGCGACCGGACTCCGGCAGTTTTTTCGTTTTTTGATTGATGGCCACCAGGTCCAGCACGCCAAGCCTCACCCTGAGATTTACCTGCTTGCGGCGAAGTTGCTCGCCATCGATCCTTCCGAATGCATTGTGTTTGAAGATTCGTACGCGGGTGTCGCCGCCGGTCTTGCGGCCGGCATGCAGGTGATCGGCATTCAGACAACACATGAGGAGTTGCCCGGAACCGTCTTTGCCGTGCCGGATTTTCAAGGCGCCGTGCTGGGTGAATGGCTAAAGGGCGGCATTCATTCGCGGTAGCATTTTCGAGTGTGTTACTCTACTCTTGTACGAAAACGAGAGAAAGAGAAGACCAGGAGCAGTAACTCTGTAATGGCGTTAGCAACAGACATAAAGCGACAAATTGTCACAAAAAACCAGGTTCACACGAGCGATACCGGTTCTCCGGAAGTGCAGATTGCAATTTTGAGCGGCCGCTTGCAGCAGCTTAAAGGGCATTTCGAAATGCATAAGAAAGACCATTCTTCCCGTAGAGGGTTGCTTACGATGGTCTCGAAGCGTCGCAAACTGCTGACCTATCTGAAGAATAATGATCCCGAGCGATACAAGAACGTTCTTGTGAAGCTTGGAATCCGCCATTAAACAGTTTTCACTCCCGGCGCATTGCTGCAACATTGGCAGAATCCGCTGCCCCTTCCCGGTGGACGGGAAACAACCCGCTGAACGCGACGCATCCGGTATTCCCCGGAGCCCGTTCCCTCCTGCTTTTCCCCTCCCTCGTTTTTCTACTTGGCTTTCCAGCTAAATATTACCGGTTTTCCGGACCCTAACAAAGGACTTGTGGAGAGGAACGTACCTCTTCCGTTGAACTATGGAACACACATTTGAAATTGAATTAAGCGGTCGCAAGATCACCATCGAAACCGGCAAGCTTGCGAAACAAGCCAACGGTTCGGTTGTTGTCCGTTCCGGCGATTCGGTAGTGCTGGTCACTGCCTGCGCGAACGAAAACCCCAAACCCGGCCAAGCGTTTTTCCCACTCACGGTCGATTACCGCGAATACACCTATGCTGCTGGACGCTTCCCCGGCGGCTTTATCAAACGCGAAGGGCGTCCTTCTGAAAAAGAAATTCTGACCAGCCGTTTTATTGACCGTCCCATGCGGCCTCTCTTCCCGGAAGGCTTCATGTGTGAAACGCAGATTATCGCGATGGTGCTTTCCGCTGACCCCGAACAAGATCCTGCAGTGCTCGGCATCATCGGAGCGGCTGCCTCGCTTGCAATTTCCGATATCCCGTTCCACCATCTTGTCGGGGCAGTGCGGGTTGGATTTGTGGATGGGAAGCCGACGGCGAATCCTTCTTACTCAGAGGGCCGCGCGTCAAAGTTGAATATCGTGGTTGTCGGCACCGAAGGCGGCATTGTGATGGTGGAAGCGTCTGCCACGCAGGCCAGCGAAGCCGAAGTGCTGGAATGCATCGAATTCGGCCACGAGTGCTGCAAAAAAGTGGCTGCGGTGATTGAGACCATGGTCAAGCAATTAGGCAAAACCAAAAGGGTCTACAATTCGCCGGTGATTGCTCCAGAGATTGCGGCGAAGGTTTCGGGCATTGCGCTTGAAGGTCTGACAGACGCGCTCGATACTCACAAACATCCTAAGCTCGAAAGCTACGCCCTTATCTCTGGCATCAAGGCCAAAGTGAAGGAAGCGTTTGAGCCGGAGCACATCGAGCAGGGTATTAAAGCTCTGGATGCGCTGAAAGAAAAGATTTTCCGCGATGAAATGTTGAAGAAGCGTCGCCGTCCGGATGGCCGCCAGTTCGACGAAGTCCGGCCCATTTGGATTGAAACCAGCGCGTTGCCCCGAACACATGGCTCTTGCGTATTCACGCGCGGCGAAACCCAGGCCCTTGTCACCACGACACTCGGTACCAAAGATGACGAGCAGCGCATTGAACTGCTGGAACCGGGTGAGGTTTCCAAGCGCTTCATGCTGCACTATAATTTCCCGCCATTCAGCGTGGGTGAAGTCGGCTTCATGCGTGGTGCCGGCCGCCGCGAAATTGGACACGGCGCTTTAGCAGAACGTGCTTTATCGGCCGTGCTTCCTGATGCAGCCGCGTTCCCATATACACTCCGCTGCGTCAGCGACATTCTGGAATCGAATGGTTCCAGTTCCATGGCCAGCGTATGCGGCGCGAGCCTTTCCATGATGGACGCCGGCGTGCCGCTCCTTGCACCCGTTTCCGGCGTGGCGATGGGCTTGGTGAAAGAAGGTGACGATTATGCCATCCTGACCGACATCGCTGGCGCTGAAGATCATTACGGCGATATGGATTTCAAGGTGGCCGGAACCGCGGTAGGTATCACTGCGATGCAGATGGATATCAAGGTTCCAAATATCACCACCAGCATTATGAAGGAAGCGCTTGAGCAGGCGCGCCGCGGTCGTTTGCACATTCTAGACAAGATGAACGAAGCGCTCGCGCAGCCCCGTACTCAGATGTCCGAGTATGCTCCGCGCATCTACACGCTGAAGATTCCTGTCGATAAAATCCGTGATGTCATCGGACCAGGCGGCAAAGTGATCCGCGGCATCATTGAACAGACAGGCGTCAAAATCGATGTCGAGGACGATGGAACTATAAACGTGGCGTCGAACGATCAGGCAGCGGCTAAGAAAGCGCTGCAGATTATCGGCGATATCACTGCGGTTGCGGAGATCAACAAAACGTATCTCGGCAAAGTGGTCCGGCTAGTAGACTTCGGCGCATTTGTCGAAATTTTCCCCGGTACGGACGGTCTTCTACACATCAGCGAAATTGCGGAGGCCCGTGTAAAAGACGTGCGCGATGAGTTGAAAGAAGGCGACCAGATCCTGGTGAAGGTGTTGGCGCTTGAAGGCAACAAAATCAAGCTCAGCCGGAAAGCGGTTCTGAAAGAGCAGCGCGAAAAGCTGAAGACTTAATCAGCATTTAAGAACAGAAAAGCCCGGCCCTGAATCACTCAGGCGCCGGGCTTTTTCGTTCAGAACGAAGCTTTTCCAATTCGGCGCGCAAGGGCTTCCAATATTCACGATCGTTCTGGCGCTGAAGGGAGGAACTGCGATCGAGACTGCTTGCAGCAACTCTAAAGCAAGATGGAGGCGATCCAGGTTCTGTGGATCTGCCAAGACTAAAAGATCCAGGTCGCGGCTAAACTCCGCCGCACCGTAAAATACACACGCTTGACCGCCCATGAGAAGCATTTTCACGCCACTCATCCGGATCGTAGAAAGGGCTCTGAGTATCGGGCTCAGGGTGAAGACGGCCTCCTAAAGCGAGATAAGTGTGCCAAAACTTTTCACTTTCGGCCCAGCGTTCAGCAGGAGTCATCCGGTACCACTCGGCCCATTCACTGCCGACCAGATCTTCAATAACAACCACTAGCTGGCTAGCTCCACCTCTATTTTCTTCTTCTCCACATCAAGCTTGGTAATGCGGAAGCTACGAACTTGGCCCTCGCGAATGGCCTCTTTGCGCGCGGGTTGCGACGTATCGCCCGCGCCGGTTTTCCATTTACTTGCCAGCATGGTGCTGAGCGAAGACAGATCCGCCTTCGATTCGCTCCGGCGCTCTTCCTTTGTTTCGCCGGGCATCACACAAGATGCGAACACGCCTTCACCCAATTCCACGTTTACTTTGCCGCGCGACATTTCCGCTATGCGGCCTGTCACCGTATCGCCCTGTTTGTGTTCCGTAATGTATTCGTCCGCGGAAGTGGGAATCAGCTGTTTCATTCCAAGCCGGATCCGGCGCTTGGCTTTATCGATTTCGAGAACAACAGCTTTCACCGTCTGTCCGGCTTTAAGGACATCTTGAGGTTGATTCAGCCGCTTCTCATTTGTGATATCGCCAACATGAATCATGCCTTCAACATCTTCGGCAAGCTGAACGAACGCACCGAATTTTGTCAGGCTGGTGATAGGCGCGTCCACAACCGTGCCAACCGCGAAACGCGTTTCGGTATCGGCCCATGGATCTCCCAGCGTTTGCTTCAGACCTAGCGAAACCCGATGTTCCGATAAATTAACACCGAGTATCATCACATCCACAAGATCGCCCGGCTTCACCAGATCCGACGGCTTGCGCACCTTCTTCGACCAGCTCATTTCCGACAGATGCACCAAGCCATCTAGGCCAGGCTCCAGTTCCACGAAGGCACCAAAATCCGTCACACGGGAGACTGTCCCTTTTACCCGGTCGCCAACATGAAACTTGTCCTGTGCGGTGGTCCACGGATCGGCCTGCAGTTGCTTCATCCCTAAAGAGATCCGGCGCTTCTTCGGATCCACTTTCAGAATTTGAACGTCCACATGCTGCCCAACCGTCAATACGTCAGAAGGTTTGTTCACGCGGCCCCAGGAAATTTCAGCCACATGAAGCATGCCATCTACACCACCGACATCGATGAACGCACCATAATCGGTAAGGCTGCGCACGGTGCCGTGCACCACCATGCCTTCGCGCAACTCACCCAACATCTGCTCGCGCTTATTCTTGTCTTCTTCTTCCAGAATTACGCGGCGGTCTACCACCACGTCTTCTTCGGCGACATCCAGCTTGATAATGCGGCATGTAATATCCTGCCCCACCAATTTTTCCAGTTCCGCCGCATCTTTCGCGCCGCTGCGGGAAGCGGGCATAAAGGCGCGGAAGCCTACGTCCACAGTAACGCCGCCCTTCACCGCGCCAGTCACACGGCCACCAACGGTGGATTTGTCCGCAAACGCTTTTTCCAATGCGCTGAAATCTTTCGGCCGGTCGAATTTGATGAGAGAAAGATTGAAGTAGCCTTCCGGATCGTGGCCTGAGATGGCGACCTGAATCTTATCGCCCGGCTTTACGTTCAATTCGCCGTTCGGCTCACGCACGCTGGCCGCTGGCAGAGCGCCTTCTTCCTTCATCCCGAGATCAAGAAAGATCAGATCGCCCGAAACGGCAAGCACAGTGCCTTCACGGCCTTCTCCGGTGGCCGGTTTACGGGGTTGGGTTTGTTCAAATTCTTTGAGGACATCGCCAAAAGACGAAACTTCCGCCTCGCGGTCCACAGACTGTTGATTAGGCATGGGGGGAATTACGTTTTTATTCTTGCATACCGCGTTAGCCCGCGCGGGGCAGGCGGCGTCTAAGCCTAGCCGCTTTCGCGATCATTCATAATGGAAGAGCGATATGCAAGATATTCTAAATGGGCCTCTGGATTCTCTCGAGCAGTGGGACGACTTTGTTAAGTCCCGATACCGTGCCGATAAAGAGAAGGATGATTTCCGCAACTATCGGGCTGGTGCCAATCCGGGAGTAGAAGAATTTTACCGGCAAAACCACGCCCATCAGACACTCGATTTTGTTCTTCGCAAAAAGTCGGAGTATGCGCCCCTCCAGAAGAACCGTATGGGCATTTGGGATGCGCTGGAACATCTGAATACCTTGGTGGACGATAGCGATCCCGATACCGATCTTTCGCAAATTGAGCACGCCATGCAGACTTCCGAGGCGATTCGCGCCGATGGGCACCCACGTTGGTTCGTACTCACTGGTCTGATTCATGACTTGGGCAAAATGTTGTGCTTTGAAGGCGAGCCTCAATGGGCCGTGGTGGGAGATACATTTCCAGTAGGTTGCCGCCAGTCCGACAAGATTGTTTATCCGGAATTCTTCGAGGCCAACGCGGATTCCAATATCCCCAAATATCAAACGGAATTAGGCATCTATGAGCCGCATTGCGGAATGAACAATGTGCACCTTTCCTGGGGACACGACGAATACCTGTATCAGGTCACCAAAGATTTTCTGCCAGAGGAAGCGTTGTATATGATCCGGTATCATTCTTTCTACCCCGGCCACCGAGAAAACGCCTACGATCACCTTTTAAACGAGCACGACCATGAAATGTTTAGTTGGGTGCGCAAGTTCAATCCATATGACTTGTACTCAAAAGCCGCGTCCCGTCCTAACCTGAACACGCTAAAGCCGTACTACTCTAATCTAATCGCCGAGTACTTTCCGAAAGAAGTGAACTGGTAACCTTCGCCCGGTTTGCAACGCCAGACATGTAGGGCTGTTTCTATTTTTGCCCTCCCGCCAGCCATGCCCTGCCACTCGTTAAGGGGGTGGAGGTGATACTTTGAACAAGCGAAGGAATCGATTGATTAAACGTGTAAGCGTAAGGCCAGACCCTGCATCCACGGCGCTTGCTGCCCTTCTGGTCTTAATGCTTGGCTGCGCTGGCAAAGACGCCACGTCTGCCAAAAGCTCAAAGAAAGGCGGCGGCGATGTTCCCGTTACTGTTACCACTGTTGCAACCCGTGATGTGCCCGTGGAGTTGCAGGTTATCGGCAACGTGGAAGCATACTCCGCGATCGCGCTTAAGGCTCAGGTATCCGGGGAGCTTACGAAGGCGTATTTTCATGAGGGCGACTATGTCCGCAAAGGCGCGCCGCTTTTCAGCATTGATCCCCGGGCAATGAAAGCACAGGTGCAGCAAGCCCAAGCTACTCTGGCTCGCGATCAGGCTCTTTTGAGCCAGGCTCAAGCCAATTTGGCACGCGATCAGGCGCAGGCGAAATATAGCCGCGATCAGGCAAATCGGTATGCCGATCTTCAGAAAGAAGGCATTGTTTCCAAAGATCAAACCGAGCAATTGCGGAGTGCGGCGGAAGCTTCCTCTCAGGCTATCGCGGCAGATCAGGCGGCCATTGATAGCGCCCGCGCCGAAATTGCCGCCCAGAAGGCTACTGTCGACACCATGCAAGTACAGTTCGGTTACACCGAGATCAGATCTCCCATCGATGGGCGTACTGGCACCATCAATGTAAAACAGGGAAACATTGTCACGGCGAACAGCGTTGATTTGATGACCATCAATCAGGTGCAGCCCATTTACGTGACTTTCTCCGTGCCGGAAGCCCAGTTGAGCGAAGTCAGGCGCTACATGGCTGTCGGGAAGCTTCCTGTAACGGCGGTGCCCCAGGATGACTCCACTGCGGTTGAAACGGGAGTGTTGACGTTTACCGATAACAATGTGGATATGACCACCGGCACAATCAAGTTAAAGGGCACGTTTCCGAACGCGAGCCGAAAATTGTGGCCGGGTGAATTTGTCCGTGTGACCCTGCGTTTGACCACTCAGAAAAATGCGCTGACTGTTCCCAATCAGGCCGTGCAAACCGGGCAGGATGGATCGTTCGTATTTGTCGTGAAAGGGGACCGCTCTGTAGAAACAAGGCCCGTCACCACAGGCGCGCGGATTGATCAGGATCTGGTGATTCAAACTGGCGTGAGCGGTGGCGAGACCGTGGTAACGGAAGGACAGCTACGGCTGGCGCCGGGCATGAAAGTAGTGGTGCGACAACCCGGCGGTGCACCGGGCAGTGGACCGGGCGGCGGCCGTCGCCGGCCTAAGATTTAATTCGCCGCGAGAGCAGTGGAGGGAAGAACGTGAACTTCTCGGAATTCTTCATCAGGCGTCCCATCGCCACAAGTCTATTGATGTTGGGAATCGCCATGTTCGGCATAGTGGCTTATGAGGCGCTGCCGGTGAGCGATATGCCCAATGTCGATTTTCCCACCCTTAGCGTTGGAGCTAGCCTTCCCGGTGCCGATCCCGCCACCATGGCCTCAGCCGTTGCCACTCCTCTGGAACGGCAGTTCACGGGCATTGCCGGCCTGGATTCCATGTCGTCGAGCAGTTCTACTGGTTCCACTTCCATCACGTTGCAATTCGATCTAGCACGCAAGATAGATGGCGCCGCTGTAGACGTGCAAACCGCCATTAGCGCCGCAACGCCGCTGTTGCCGCCGGGCATCCCGAGTCCGCCATCTTTTCGGAAACAGAACCCGGCCGATTCGCCGATTATGTTTCTTGCTCTTACCTCACCAACGCTGCCTCTTTACAAGCTCGATGAATACGCCGAGACCATGGTGGCGCAGCGCATTTCCATGGTGAATGGCGTTGCACAAGTGAACGTGATGGGCGCGCAGAAGTACGCCGTTCATATCCAGGTGGATCCGCGCAAGCTTGCCAGCCGCCAGATTGGTATTGACGAAGTGGCCAGCGCTGTTCAAGCGTGGAACACGAACCTGCCCACCGGTACGCTTTCCGGCGCGCACACCTCCTATAACGTGGAAACTAATGGACAGTTGATGAATGCTGCCGCGTTTCGTCCCATGGTGGTGACGTACAGGAATGGCGCACCCGTTCGGCTGCAGGATATCTCGAGCGTGATCGATAGCGTTGAGGACGATAAGAACACCACCTGGATCGGCAACGCGAACACCGAATTTAAAGCGATCAACTTGATGATCATGCGCCAGCCCGGCAGCAACACAATCGAGGTGACGGATGCCATCAAAAAGCTGATCCCGACGTTTCAAGCGCTACTGCCCCCAGCGGTCAGCCTGACCATTCGTGGCGATCGTTCGAAAAACATTCGCGAAGCGTTTCAGGACATTAAATACACCATGATGATTACGCTGATTCTTGTAATTGGCGTGATCTTTGTCTTTCTTCGGAATGTGTCGGCAACCTTTATCCCCGCCATGGCGCTGCCGTTTTCTATTGTAGGAACCTTTGCGGTCATGTATTGCATGAGCTACAGCCTGGACAACTTGTCCATGATGGCGCTCATTTTGTCGGTAGGCTTCGTGGTGGATGACGCGATTGTGATGCTCGAAAACATTGTGCGGCATGTTGAAAAGGGCGTGCCTCCCATGCAGGCCGCACTTCGCGGCTCGCGCGAGATCTCTTTCACCATCATCTCGATGACTATTTCTCTTGCCGCGGTATTTATCCCGCTGCTCTTTATGGGTGGTATTCTCGGCCGGCTCTTTCGTGAATTCGCGGTCACGATTTGTGTTGCCATTTTGATTTCAGGTTTCGTCTCGGTCACATTGACTCCTATGTTGTGCAGCCGCCTTCTTCGGGCGCACAAAGCAAAAACGAAGCGCAACTTTCTGGCGCGTATCACAGAAGGCTTTTTCAACCGTCTGAATAGCGGCTACGATTGGAGCCTTTCCTGGGTGCTGCGGCACCGGCCCGTGATGGGTGTGGTGTTCATCGCGGTAGTAATTGCCACCGGTTATCTTTATGTAATTGTGCCCAAGGGCTTCATTCCCGAAACAGATAATGACCAGATCATGGTCACTACGGAAGCCGCTCAAGGCACCAGCTACCAGGAGATGATGCGGATACAACAGCGCGTGAACCGCATTTTTCAGCAAGACCCTAACTTGGAGACTTACATGTCCAGTGTGGGCGGGGGCTGGGGTGGCGGTGGTTCTTCCACTGCGCGTATTTTTCTTCAACTCAAGCCGCGGCGTGAGCGCACTTTAACCGCTGCCCAGATTGCCGAAAAGTTGCGCCCGAAAGTCAGCGGCATTCCCGGTGCACGCATCTTCATGAGCGTTCCACCTGCTATCCGCATTGGTGGCAGAATGTCAAAGAGCGGATATGAGCTAACGGTTTCCGGCCCGGACACCACCACGTTGCATGCGGAAACCGATAAGCTGCAAAAGCAGGTAGCAAAGCTGGACATAGTGCAGGACGTAACCACGGACTTGCAAATGAAGAGCCCTCGCGTGATGCTGCAGATTGACCGCGATAAAGCGGCTTCACTGCAACTGAATGCTCAGCAGATTGAAGGCGCCCTCTACGATGGCTTCGGCCCGAGTTGGGTGTCCACAATATACGGAGCTACTACGCAATCCCGCGTTCTGCTTGAAATGGACCCGAAATACCAGGCGCATGCCGATTCTCTTTCGGAGATCTTTTTGAAATCCGGCACTGGTGCTTTGGTGCCATTGAGCGCCATCGTAAAAGCAAAGCAGGATACGGGTCCGCAGAGCATCAACCACACCGGGCAGTTGCCTTCAGTCACAATTTCATTCAACCTGCGTCCTGGTGTTTCACTGGGCGAAGCAGTGGATGAGATTGGAGATTTGGCAAAGCACACGCTGCCTGCAAATTTCGCCATCAGCTTTACCGGAACCGCGAGAGCCTTCCAGAGTTCGCTTTCAAATATGGGCTTGCTGCTGATACTTGCAATTGCTGTGGTCTATATCGTTCTTGGCGTGTTGTACGAAAGTTACATTCACCCGTTAACAATCCTTTCCGGTATTCCAGCAGCTGGCTTCGGCGCGTTGCTCACGCTTCTCATTTTTGGGGTGGACCTGAATATTTATTCTTTCGTTGGGCTTATCATGCTGATCGGCATTGTGAAGAAAAACGCGATCATGCAGATTGACTTTGCGCTTGCCGCCGAACGGAACGAGGGCAAGACACCACAGGAAGCCATTCACGAAGGTTGCCTGGCGCGCTTCCGCCCCATCTTGATGACCTCCATGGCTGCCATGCTTGGCGCGCTTCCCATGGCGCTTGGTTACGGCTCGGGTGGCGAAGCGCGGCGTCCTCTCGGCACGGCCGTCGTCGGAGGGCTGATTTTTTCACAATTGATTACTCTCTATCTCACCCCCGTCGTGTACACCTATATGGCTGGTCTGCAAGGCAACCGAGGCAAGAAAAAAGCACCGGCAAAGCCCTTGGCGCCTCTTGGTGAACCTGCGGTGCTGGTTCCATAAGCGCGTCTCATGAACATCTCCGAAACTTTTATTCGCCGCCCGATTGCAACCAGTCTCTTGATGGTGGCGATTGCGCTGTTCGGCGCAGTGGCCTACCGCTCTCTTGGCGTTAGCGACCTGCCAAATGTCGATCTGCCCACGCTACTAATCACAGCCAGCTTGCCGGGCGCGAGTCCGGAAACCATGGCGTCCAGTGTGGCGACTCCGCTTGAGAATCAGTTCTCCCTCATTGCCGGGCTCGATTCCATGACTTCAACGAATTCCCTTGGCTCCACACAAGTGACGCTTGAGTTCGATCTGAGCCGCAATCTGGATGGTGCCGCCGTAGATGTGCAATCGGCAATCACTCAGTCTCAACGCCTTCTGCCTCAAGGCATGCCCACGCCGCCTACCTTCACCAAGGTAAATCCGGCGGACCAACCCATTCTGTATCTGGCGCTTACTTCCGCTTCACTTCCGCTTTACACGCTGGATGAATACGCGGAAACACGCGTGGCGCAGCGCATCAGCATGATCTCTGGCGTCGCGCAGGTGCAGGTGTTGGGCGCGCAAAAATATGCAGTGCATGCGCAGATGGATCCCCATGCAATGGCTTCCAGGCGCATCGGCATCAATGAAATAGAGACGGCTCTAAAAAGCTGGAATGTAAATCTGCCGACAGGTACCATCCAGGGCCCCAAACGCGCTTTTACGTTGCAGGCGACAGGCCAGTTGACCAGCGCGGAACAGTACCGCTCCCTGATTGTGACTTACCGGAACGGTTCGCCGGTGCGCCTCAAAGAGCTGGGCAAAATTATCGACAGTGTGGAGGACGACAAGACTGCCTCATGGTTTAACAAAGATAGGAAATCCACACGGGCCATTGTTCTTGGCATTCAAAGGCAGCCTGGAACCAACACCATCGCGGTAACGGATTCCATCAAGCAGTTGCTGCCGCAGTTTCAATCCGAGCTGCCCCCAGCAGTGAAGATGGACATTCTCTACGACCGCTCCGACACCATTCGCGAGAGCTATCACGATGTTCAGTTCACCATGGTGCTTACACTCGGACTGATCGTAATGGTGATCTTCCTGTTCTTGCGGAATGTGTCGGCAACCATCATCCCCAGTCTGGCGTTGCCGTTTTCGATTGTCGGTACATTCGCCGTCATGTACCTGCTGAACTATAGCCTGGACAATCTTTCCATGATGGCGCTGATCCTTTCGATCGGCTTTGTCGTTGACGACGCCATTGTCATGCTGGAGAACATCGTCCGTCACATGGAAATGGGCGAAAAGCCCCTTGCTGCTTCTTTGATCGGGTCAAAAGAGATTGGTTTCACCATCGTCTCCATGACGCTTTCGTTAGCCGCGGTGTTCATCCCGGTGCTGTTCCTAGGCGGCATCCTGGGGCGACTTTTTAAAGAGTTCGCCGTCACCATCTGTTGCGCAATTTTGATTTCGGGTGTTGTATCTGTAACACTCACGCCCATGCTGTGCAGCCGCTTCCTGCGCTCTCCGCATGAACAGAAGCGCTCCTGGTTTTATCTGGTCACAGAAAAGTTTTTTGATCGCTGGCTTCATCTGTATGACGTGTCACTCCAGTGGGTTCTCCGTTACCGTGCAATCACCATGATCTTTTCAGCCGCCGTACTAGTGGCGACTGTCTGGATGTTTATTGCCATCCCGAAAGGCTTTATCCCCGATCAAGACACCGACCAGATCGCTGTCGTGACGGAAGCGGCGCAGGGCACCTCTTACAAGCAGGTAATGGAATATCAAAAAACCGTTGCCGACATAATTGCTGCCGACCCTAACGTGGACGCGCTTACTTCCAGCACCGGCGGTGCCGCTTCGGCAACACTTGGGGGCCCGAATTACGGCCAGTTGGTAGTTCATCTGAAGCCTCGTTCGGAGCGCAAACTTCTGGTGAATGACATCATTGCGAATCTGCGGCCCAAACTAGCAGAGCTCCCGGGCATGCAAGTCTATATGCAGAATCCGCCTACTATTCGAATCGGCGGCCAAGTGACAAAGAGCTTGTACCAGTTCTCCATGCAATCGCCGGATAAACCGGAGCTGTATGCGAAGTCTCAGGAGCTTCAAAGGGAGATTTCGCAAATCCCCGGGCTGCAAGATGTCACAAGCGATCTTGCTATCTCCGCACCTCAGGTGAATATCACCATCGACCGCGATAAAGCGGCTTCCATGCAGGTGAACGCGCAGCAGATCGAAAATGCACTTTACGATGCTTACGGCACCCGCTGGGTGTCAACGATTTATGCTTCGGTGAACGAATATAAGGTGCTGTTGGAACTTGACCCTAAGTACCAGGGTGATCCCAGTGCACTCTCGCTCCTCTACTTTAAGTCTTCCTCAGGCAGCTTGATCCCTCTGGACACCATGGCAACAATCACTCAGAAGATTGGGCCTCAAGCCGTGAATCACTACGGACAGTTACCCGCTGTCACCATTTCTTTTGACCTGATGCCAGGAAAGGCTTTAGGCGAAGCGACCGATCAAGTGCAGGCGGCAGCGAACCGTATCCTACCCAAGACAATCAGCACGACTTTCCAGGGTGCCGCCAGAGCATTCGAGAGTTCACTTGGCAATTTGGCCGTGCTTTTGATTGTGGCCATTATGGTTGTGTACATCGTGCTCGGCATTCTGTATGAGAGCTATATCCACCCGCTCACCATTCTGTCAGGCTTACCCTCCGCTGGCTTTGGAGCGCTTGTCACTTTGTTCCTGTTTCATATGGACCTGAATATCTACGCGTTCGTAGGCCTGATCATGCTCATTGGCATTGTCAAGAAGAACGCGATCATGCAAATTGATTTCGCTTTGCAGGCGGAGCGTGATGGCATGCCCCCTATGGAAGCCATCTATCAGGGTTGCCTAATCCGGTTCCGGCCCATCATGATGACTACAATGGCTGCGCTACTGGGTGCGGTGCCGATTGCAATTGGCTACGGAGCGGGCGGTGAAGCAAGACAACCCCTTGGCTTGGTCGTGGTGGGGGGATTGATGTTTTCACAGTTAGTGACTTTGTACCTGACACCAGTGGTGTACACGTACCTGGCGGGGGCACATGGCAGCTTGAGGAAAACTGGCATAAAGAAAGCTGAACCCGCAGAAATCTTATCGCCAGCTTAGATCACGGTCTTAATGTATATAAGATTACTGTTCCTAAGTGCTGCGAAGAGAGAGAAGTTTTTATCAGGCACTAGCTGGGTGGGAGTACCATAGTGCGAAACAAAGACGAATTTCCCAGCTCATCATGCCAAATCTCGGAAGCGCAGCTTGAAGCTTACTTGTTCGGTTTGATGCCCGCGCAAATCGCAGGGCAGATTTACGACTTATCCATAGAAAACATGGAAGACCATCTCCTGATTTGCCCCTCTTGCCAGCAAAAAGCCGAGGCACATATTATGCTTACCTGGGCTCTAAAGCGGTCACACAGCCAGATGAGACAAAAAACACAAGCAGCTTCCTCTTAAGTTGTCGCAAACTAGTTTGGTGGACCTGAAGGGATTCGAACCCTTGACCTCTTCCATGCCATGGAAGCGCGCTCCCAACTGCGCCACAGGCCCACAAAATGCTGCTGACTCGTTAAGCTTAGCACCTTCATCTTAGAATGAGATAGATGGGTTTCGCGAACCGCTCAGGAGCGGTAGGTCTGATTATTGCAGTAGCTCTCTGTTCTTGTACATCCAGGCTTAGAACTATAGTGCGGCCCGCGCACCCTACTTCGCAAACGCTGCTAACAGCAACAAAAGCTGAACTCATTAAACGGATCGCTGACAAATATGCCGCGGTCCAAAGCTTTAGTGCCACGGTGGATTTGACGTCGTCAGTTGGCAGCGTGAATAAAGGGAAGATTAAGGACTACACGGATATTACAGCCTTTATCGATTTCCGGAAGCCCGGTGATATCCGAGTGGTGGGACTATTGCCCGTGGTGCACAGCACTGCATTCCACATGGTTTCCGATGGCGAAGAATTCCGGGTCAGTATCCCCGTGAAGAGCAAATTTATTCAGGGGCGCAACGATGCACCAGGCACCTCACCAAATAAATTCGAAAACATTCGCCCTCAAACTTTTATTTCAGGCATGCTGGTCAGACCGATTGATCGTGCGACGGATATGGTGCTGCTGGCTGACGATACAACGGAAACCTCGGCGTCTTATCAAATTGGAATTATCCGCAAGGTGGGCGACGATATCGCCATCTTCAGGCGTATAACTTTTGACCGCGTCAACTTGCAGATTATTGAACAGCGTGAGTACGACGAAAATGGCTCGATCGTAAGCCTTTCAAAGTATGACGATTTCAAAGTCTATGACAATGTTCGGTTTCCTTCCCGGATCGAAATTAGCCGTCCAAAGGACGAATATGGGATCGAGCTGATCGTGATCAAGATGGATATTAATAACAAAATCGATTCGGCGCGGTTTGTTCTGGCGCGGCCGGAAAATTTTGAGCTTCAAGTGATTGGCGGCCCCTCGGCTGCCGCTCCGGCCATTCAGGTTCCGGCGGCTCCGAAGTGATTGCGAAACTAATGCTGGAAAACGTGCGGCATCGGCCTATGCCTACGCTGCTCAGTATCTTCCTGATAGGTGTTCCCGTGACGCTCATCCTGATCCTGGTCGGCTTAAGCGACGGTTTGCTGAATGATTCCAAAAAGCGGGCAAACGGAGTGGGTGCGGATGTCATCATCCGCCCTCCGAACAGCAACATCATGAGCTTCACCGGCTCTACCATCCCGGAACAGCTTGTTCCCAAAGTAGCCGCTTTTCCGCATGTGCTTTTTGCCACAGGCACAATGAATCAGAGCGCGGGCGGGCTATTCGAAACCATCACAGGGATAGACTACGCCGGGTTTAAGAAGATGAGCGGTGGCCTCGATTTCGTGGAAGGCCACGAGTTTCGAAGCCCCGACGATTTAATTGTAGATACCTATTATGCCGATCAGAAGCGGTGGCACGCGGGCACCAAAGTACGGCTCATTAACCGGGATTGGAATCTGGTCGGTGTGGTTCAGCCGGGTAAACTCTCCCACGTCTTTGTGGAAATCGGGGTGTTGCAGGAACTCTATAGCGCACGCCACATGCTCAGCCAGATCTATTTGAAGGTTGACGACGAACGAAATATCAAGCCACTTATCGCGCAATTGAATAGGGAACTGCCGAGTTATCCGGTATTTTCCGTCAAAGAATTCGTGGCACTGACTTCGGTCAGCAACGTTCCGGCTCTGAACACCTTTATCTCGGTAATTATCGGGATAGCGGTGCTCATCGCGTTCGCGGTTGTCTGCCTTTCTATGTACATGGCAGTGCTGCAGCGCACGCGCGAGATCGGCATTCTGAAAGCCATAGGTGCCTCCAAAGCTTTTGTACTGCAGACGATTCTGGCAGAAGCGTTCCTCATGGGCCTGGGTGGAACTGTGGTGGGGATTCTGTTAAGTTTTGGATCGCGTTGGATACTGCAAAGGTTTGTGCCGTCTTCTTTACCTCAGGCAATTGTTATGGGCTGGTGGGCTAAGGCTGGATTGATTGCATTGGGGGCGGCTTTGTTAGGTGCGTTGTACCCGGGGCTTTCCGCCGCGCGCCAGGACCCTATCAAATCTTTGTCCTATGATTAAGCCGGGTATTTCTGGGCCGATTATCGCCATACATGGCTTGCGGAAGGTGTTCCGAGTGGGTCAAGTAAACGTTGAGGCACTTCGCGGGGTTGATCTTGATGTACCCGCGGGAGAATTCCTCAGCGTGGTTGGTCCCTCCGGGTCAGGAAAATCAACACTGTTTCACATCGTAGGTGCTCTCACCGCCCCTACCTCAGGGACAGTTCACATCGCAGGCAAAGATCTAAGCTCACTCACGGATTTTGAGCGCACCAAGCTGCGGCAAACGACTGTTGGGTTCGTTTTTCAAAAGTTCAACCTGTTACCGACATTGACCGCTCACGACAACATTGCCGTGGCGCGGGCATTGGCGGGCAGTGCTGTTACGCGAACTCCGGCCGATGAGGCGGAGTTCGCCAATATCTTGGAACTGCTGGGCATATCGCACCGCCTTCATCACAAACCGAATGCATTGTCGGGAGGCGAGCAGCAAAGGGTAGCCCTGGCGCGCGCACTCGTGAACAAGCCGGATATTCTGCTGGCTGACGAGCCGACGGGCAATCTGGATTCGAAAAATTCCGATGCCGTCCTGCACTTGCTCCGTGACGTCAATCGCCGCTTAGGACAGACAATTCTCATGATCACCCACAACCCTGAAGCAGCGGCCTTCGGTGACCGAACCGTGCTCATGCGAGACGGCCAGATAGAAGCTTAGCAGCCCGATTTGTCGGGTGAAGCAGATTGTGAACTCGTGCCGGCAACGCGGCCTCGAGCCTCCGTCACAAGCTGCTTTCTTAATTCCCGACTGATTGTCTATCGGCGGCACTGTGGCATAACTTGACGGCCCTTTCGAATAATTCCGTTATTCTTAAGCAATGCGAACTTTCGTCCTGGCAACCATCGCGGGTGCCATACTGGCGGGCACCATGCCAGCGGCAAGCCCTCTCTACAATTTCAAAGTGGATTCCATCGACAATAAGCCTGTCACTCTCAGCGAATACCAAGGCAAAGTGCTGCTAATGGTCAATGTGGCAAGCCAGTGCGGCTATACGCCGCAGTACACCGGTCTTGAATCGCTTTATGAAAAGTACCGCGATAAAGGTCTGGTAGTGATGGGCTTTCCGGCAAACAATTTCGGCGCGCAAGAACCTGGATCGAACGAAGAAATCAAGACTTTCTGTTCGCGGAAATTTGATGTAAAGTTCCCGATGTTCTCGAAAATGTCGGTAAAAGGTTCAGATGAATCACCTTTGTATCAATACCTAACGAAGCAAGCCAATCCGGCCACTTCTGGCGACATCAAGTGGAATTTCACAAAGTTTCTAGTAGACCGCACTGGCAAAGTGATCGCGCGTTTTGAACCGAACGTTACGCCTGATTCACCAGAAGTGATCTCAGCAGTGGAAAAAGCGCTTTCTGCCAAGTAGCTTTTACGCGACGGCCTTATTCTAAAAAGTATCTGGTGAGCGCGGTAGGAATCGAACCTACAACCTAGTGATTAAGAGTCACTTGCTCTGCCAATTGAGCTACGCGCCCTTGAGGGGAACGCCATCAGTGTAACACCACCCACCCGCAAGATTCTACAATAGATCCGGATGGCGCGTGTTCAGTAATCAGCACCGAAAAGCTAAGCTTCTGTTCGGGCTTTCCGATATCCTACTGGCCGCCTTGGCGTTCGAAGCCGCCTACCAAACCCGGCTGGCCCTTTCCCTGGCCAACACGTTTTACTTTTCCGGGGAGCGGAAAGCCCTGGTGCTCGGGCTTTGCGTGCTCACATTGGTGCTTACCGGTTATTGGCTGCAGGTTTACGGGCGCCTTGGCACCGGTGAACGGAAAGTGGTACTCAGCGATTCGCTGCGGCAGTGCGGGTACGGCGCGGTTGGCCTGATTTTCTGCGAATTCGCTTTACGCCTGGATCTGAGCCGGCCCTTTCTCTTCCTCTATATTGCTTATGTTTGGCTACTGCTGATCACTTTCCGTTTGGGCGCGAACCGGCTGGTTGGCGTGATTCGTCGTGAGTTCGGTTCGCTGCGCTATGTCATGGTGGTCGGTGTAAGCGAGCGCGCTCTGCGCCTCGGAAGAGCACTTGAAGCGGCTCGCGACCAAGGGGTGCGGTTACGGGGCTTTTTGAGCGAATCGCCACTCCCGCCTGGCGAAATTCAACTTGCGGCGAAGTACCCGGTAAAGCTGTTGGCGGATTTGCCCTTCCTCCTGAGGCGCGAAGTGATTGACGAAGTAATCTTCGCTGTCGAAAGCGAGGCGCTAAGCTCGCTGGAGCCGGTGTTTCTGCAGTGCGATGAAGAAGGAGTGCGTACCCGCGTTGCCGTGGATTTCTTCCCGCATGTGAATAGTGAAATGCATCTGGACCGGCTGGGAGTCACTCCCCTGCTTACCTTCTCCGCCGCGCCGGATGACGAAATCCGCCTGCTCATGAAGCGGACCTTGGATATCTTAATTGCGGCAACCACGCTGATTGTCACCATGCCGTTCCTGCTTCTCATAGCACTTGCAATTCGAATGGATTCTCCGGGACCTGTCATCTTCCGGCAACAACGATGCGGATTGAACGGGCGCCTATTTACCTTTTACAAGTTCCGCTCCATGTGTGAAGACGCGGAAGCGCGCAAAGCGGATTACATGCACTTGAGCCAGCGTGATTTGGCTACCAAAATCCCGAACGATCCGCGCCTGACACTGCTAGGGCGCTACCTGCGGCGTTTCTCTATCGATGAAATGCCTCAGCTTTTCAATATTTTGAGGGGCGATATGTCACTGGTCGGACCCAGACCCGCAATCCCGAGCGAGGTGGCACAATATCAGGTTTGGCAGCGGCGGCGGCTCCGCATGCGCCCGGGTTTGACTTGTTTGTGGGCGCTGAACGGCCGCGACCAGGTCGATTTTGAAACGTGGATGAAAATGGATATGCAGTACATTGATAACTGGTCGCTTAGCCTCGATTGGAAAATTCTGTTCCAGACCATTCCGCAGGTGGTTCTGGGCAAAGGGGCGCATTAAGACCGCGCACATTACGCGTTATCGATCATGCATCTGTTACCCACACCGGAAGAAGTGGTCAGTGTTCTGCGCGAGACTGGCGCCCTGCGCGACGGTCATTTTGAGTACCCGGACGGGCTGCGGTCTAATCAATACCTGCAAGTGCCTCTAGTGATGCGGCATTACCAGCACGCGCGCATGCTGAGCGTCGGCTTAAGCCGCTTGCTGCGCTCAAATCCGGAAATTCGGGCGAACATTTCGGAACTATCGATCGTTGCCCCCGCTACTGGGGGCCTTCCCGTAGCCTACGGGATTTGCGAAGCATTGCGCGCGAAACAAGTCTATTGGGCGGAGCGCGATGCTGAAGATAAGCCCATGCGTTTTCGCCAGTTCCTGGCACCCGAGCGCGGCGAACAGGTGATTCTGGTGGATGATATTCTGCGAAGCGGCCACAAATTGAGCGAAATGCGCGCCCTGCTGGAAGAGTACGGCGCAAAGGTGCTTGCCTTGGCCGTATTGGTTTATCAACCCACTCCGCGTACGAAAGATTTCGGCAAATTACCTTTTTACTATCTGGCAAAGTTGGATTCGCGTTTCTATGCCACAAAAGAGGATAGCGATCTAGCTCAAATGGGGCTTCCCATCCAGAAAGTGTGGATTTGATGCAGTGCATTGTTTCTCAAATCAATAGCTTGGACTTGATTTGGGAAATTGCTGAAGTGAGGGTCACTTTGTCACAGGACAATTACAGACAAGGGTTTGGCGGCTGTTCAGTTACTGTTAGTCACAGGCTTATCCACAGACTCGGTGAATTCCTAGGTACTCCATGAAGCTTGGCGTAATCGATTGGGCCGTAGTAGCGGCATATTTTCTTTTCAATATAGCGATCGGGCTCTACTATCGGGCGCGCGCCGGGAAAAATATGTCAGAGTTCTTCCTCGGCGGCCGCAATGTTCCGTGGTGGCTCGCCGGCACTTCCATGGTGGCAACCACCTTCGGTGCCGATACTCCACTTGCCGTTACTGGCATGGTAGCTCGCAATGGCGTGGCGGGGAACTGGCTCTGGTGGAACTTCGTCGCGAGCGGAATGCTGACGGTGTTTCTGTTCGCCAGGCTTTGGCGCCGTGCGGGGGTTATGACCGACGTGGAATTTGCGGAGCTTCGCTATTCAGGCAAGCCAGCGGCTTTCCTGCGTGGTTTCCGGGCGCTGTATCTGGGCATCCCGATAAACTGCATCATCCTTGGTTGGGTGAATCTGGCGATGGTGAAGATCCTGATGCTGGTGCTCGGTGTGAGCAAAGATGAATCGCTTCTGATTGTGGTCGGCATCATTGCGCTAACAGCCGCAATCAGTGTCCTTTCCGGCTTGTGGGGCGTCTTGGTGACCGACATGTTCCAGTTCGTTGTCAAAATGACGATGGTCATCGTGCTGGCTGTAGCAGCGGTCAACGCAGTGGGCGGCATCGATCAGATGAAGCTGAAATTGGCTGCTATCGATCATGCCAAGGGACTTGCTACCGGCACCGCCGGGTCCGCCCTCAGCTTCGTGCCCGATCTAAATTCCGCTTGGATGCCGATGATCACGTTTCTGGTTTACATCTCCGTAAACTGGTGGGCTACCTGGTACCCTGGTGCTGAACCGGGCGGCGGCGGCTACATCGCGCAACGTATGTTTAGCGCGAAAGATGAACGGCATTCCTTGCTAGCTACGCTTTGGTTCAACATCGCGCATTACGCCTTGCGGCCGTGGCCGTGGATTCTGGTCGGGCTTGCTTCTGTCATTCTGTACCCGAATCTGGCTGACCCCGAAACCGGCTATGTGCGTGTGATGATCGATTACCTGCCGCCTTATCTGCGCGGGCTCATGGTGGCGGCGTTTATGGCGGCGTTCATGTCCACTATTGGCACCCAGTTGAATTGGGGTGCAAGCTATCTGGTCAATGATTTCTATAAGCGTTTTTGGAAGCCCAGTGAGACCGACCGGCACTATGTCATTGCCGCGCAACTCGCCACGGTGCTGCTGACCGTGTGCTCTGCGATCATCACGCGTTATATGGATTCCATCAGTGGTGCCTGGAAGCTGTTATTGCTGACCGGTGCCGGTACGGGCACAGTGCTGATTTTGCGCTGGTATTGGTGGCGCATTAATGCCTGGAGCGAAGTATCTGCCATGATCAGCGCGTTTGTGGTGTCAATTGTCCTGCAGGCGGTTTTCGGGCTGAATAGCGACGACCCAGTACAGTTTGCTCACATCATGCTGATTACCGTCGCGATCACGACTGTGGTCTGGTTAGGGGTGACGTTCGCCACCGCGCCCGAACCTGTGGCGAAGCTGGAGGCGTTCTACCGCCGCGTCCGGCCTAGCGAATTCGGTTGGAAGCCGATCGCGAAACTAGCTTCCGATGTTCCTCCCGCGCGCGATTTTGGGTGGAATCTTCTGGATTGGCTCTGTGGCTGTGCGTTGATTTATGGAGCGCTTTTTGGCACCGGCAAGATTATATTGAAGGAGACTATGACCGGCATTGTATTTCTGCTGGTGGCGCTGGTAGCTAGTCTAGTTATCTACTTTGACCTATCCAGGCGCGGATGGAAAACGGTGGCCGAATGAAATCGATTGGGTTCGTTTTTCTCTTTCTGACGGTGGCGGCAGCTCAGGAACACACTGCTGCCGTCGAGAAACTTGCTCCTTACTATCCGACGCCGGAAACGATCGTCGACAAGATGCTAGAGATGAGCGGCTTGCGCGCTGGCGAGAAAATGTACGACCTGGGGAGCGGGGATGGCCGTATTGTTATCCTGGCGGCGCGGAAGTACCACGCAAACGCCGTAGGTGTGGAGTACGACAAAGATCTGGTGCGCCAAAGCGATGCCAAAATTCGAAAGTTGAACCTGCAGGGAAGCGCCAAGATCATTCACGGCGACATCTTCGCGCAAAATTACGGAAGCGCTGATCTGATTACCGTCTATCTGCTGCCTTCGTCCAATGACAAGGTGCGCCCCATGCTGGAACGCCAAATGAAAAAAGGCGCGCGCGTGGTGGCTCACGACTTTGAATTTCGCGGCTGGGTACCCACCAGAACGGAAACCATAGATGATGACGGCGAAGGCCGCAGCCACACTCTTTTTCTGTATCAGCGCTAGTTTGTGTACTGCCGCGTGCGGCCGGTATGCTGATTTTACGCTGCCCGTTTTAGCGAACGCTGCAACCGCAATACCAGTAGCGTTGCACTTCGAGGCCGACCCGGTCTTGAGCAGAGGCGATTGGGATTCGGGAGATGTCCTAAACCCTTCTGTTGCGCTATTTCACGGTGAATATTACAACCTGTACTCCGGCTTCGATGGGCGAACTTGGCACACTGGCTTAGCAATCTCCTCAGATGGTGTGAGCTGGCGCAAGCAGGGCAAGGTGCTGTCTCCTGATCCCACAACGTGGGAACGCACATACATCGCGGCAAACGGGTCGGCGCTGATGGTTCGAGATGAACTTTGGTATTGGTATCAGGCGGGCGATCACGATAGTCCGCGTATCGGGCTTGCCCGTTCTCCCGATGGAAAGACTTGGCGCAAAGAGCCTCGGCCTGTGCTGGATAGAGGCCCATATATGAGTTGGGATGAGCGGGCGGTAGCTGACCCTTTCGTGTTCCAAAAAGATGGCTGGTTTTATCTTTATTACCTGGGGCAGAACCGCGCGGGGCAGCAGCAGCTTGGCCTGGCGCGCTCGCGTGATGGTATTACGTGGGACAAGCTGCGGAGCAATCCCGTGGCAACCGTCCAGATACCTGGCAGTGGAACCGCCGCGGAAAATGGTTTAGGTGAGCCTGCGGTTTGGGAACAAGGTGGCGCGTATTGGATGCTGTACACCGGGCGGGATGCACATGAGACCCGAACGCTGGGGATGATGAGGTCAGGCGATGGCGTCCATTGGATTACAATCGGCCAGCCCCTTCGGGGTCAACAACCGTGGAACGCCAAGGTGCTCTGCGATCCCGCTGTTCTAGGCAACCGATTCTGGTTCGGCGGCGGTGATATTGCGTCACCGGATGAGAATTTGCACGGCCAGATCGGTACGGGAGAACTCAAGTGAAGATCGGTATCACGTGCTATCCCACTTATGGAGGCAGCGGTATCGTGGCAACGGAGTTGGGTCTCGAACTCGCGACGCGTGGTCACGAGGTCCACTTCATCACCTACGCGAACCCGATCCGGCTCGATACAACGCTCCCGAATATTTTCTATCACGAGGTGGAAGTCTCAGAGTACCCGCTCTTCCAATATCCGCCGTATTGTCTGGCGCTCGCCTCGCGCATGGCGGGTGTGGCTGAAGAGCGCGGGCTGGACATTCTGCACGTTCACTATGCAATCCCGCATTCTATTTCCGCGCTTTTGGCCCAGCAAATGTTATCGAAACGACGCAAGCTGCCCTTTATCACCACTTTGCATGGCACGGACATTACGTTAGTAGGCGTGGATAAATCTTACTTCCCCATTACTAAGTTCTCGATTGAAAAATCAGATGGTATTACAGCCATCAGCAACCACCTGCGTGAGCAAACGGTGCGAGTGTTCGGGGTTACAAACGAGATCCGAGTGATTCACAATTTTGTGAACTGCAAGACTTACCAGCCTGACCATGAGAAAGAGGGAGCGCGGGAGTTTGCACCGGACGGTGAAAAATTAATCCTTCACCTTTCTAACTTCCGGCCCGTCAAGCGCGTGCTGGATTGCATCCGTGTGTTTGCCGAAGTACGAAAGCAGGTCCCTGCACGGTTGTTAATGGCTGGCGACGGTCCAGAACGGGCTCCAGCAGAGCAATTGGCGCATGAACTGAAGATAGCGGATCACGTCATATTCTTAGGCAAGCGCGATCACGTGGAGCGCCTGATTCCACTCGCTCATGTACTGCTGATGCCGAGCGAGATGGAGAGCTTCGGGCTTGCAGCTCTGGAAGCGATGGCGTGCGGTGTGCCACCCGTGGCTACTCGCGTCGGCGGGGTTCCCGAACTGATTACCCACGGTGTAGATGGATTTCTAGAGAGCGTCGGTGATATTGATGCCCAAGCCAATCGTGTGATTGCTCTGTTGACGGACGGAGATCTATTTGCAAAGATCGCGTCAGCAGCCAGGGAAACAGCGCTGACGCGTTTCTGCACGGAAAAAATCATCCCGCAGTATGAAGACTACTACCGGGATCTAATCTAACTACTTAAGCTAGAATAGCAGCCGTATCCCGAAGCGTAGGTCACGGGGACCCTGATACGCGCCCGCCCCTCCCGCGCGGTAGTTACCGCCGGGTAATCCGTAGATCGGATTATACTGGGGCAAGCCAGCAGTCTGGAAGTTGCCAGGGTAAACAAAGTCGCTGAGCTTATAGCCGGCGAAAAACTTCTCGGGAGGCAGCTTCGCAAAAGAGATTGCGCCCGCGCGGTTGATCTGCGTCGTTCGAGAGACAACCGTAGCTTGGTTGAACAGATTGGTCGCGTTCGCTTCGAGCCGTAGACTCGTGCGCTCCGAGAGTTTAATCGTATGGTTCACTGCTAGATCCGTCTGCGTGTATACCGGCGTCCGGCCCAAATCTCCGCGACCGTTCGGGAACGTCGGAGCCGATAGATAGATTACCGATGTAGAATCCAGAGAACCGCTGAAAGCAATCTGGCTGAGGCCGAATGTGGTCACTCCTGCCAGGGTCTTCAGATCGTAAGAAGCGAATAATTTGAATTCGTGCGGTCGGTCGGTCGCCAAGCGGCCGAATATATTTTTCTGGCTGCCGCTTGCGTCGAAATAATAGTACGGCAGATCGAACGCCCGCGAAACCCCCGGATCGGACCGGCCGGATTCATCGGAGTTCGCCAATCCCGACCAGTTGCCGTATAGCCGGCTCCACGTATACGAGGTCAGAAAAGTTACGTTTTTCGCTTGTCCTTGTACCCGGAATTCCACGGCGTCATACTGTCGAGTCGCTTTCGGCACTAGAAATTCCTTTCCGTTTGGAGTCTTGCCGCCATAGATCGACTTCGAGTTGCGAGTATCGCCGAACCCTGGGTTGCCGATCAAGTACTCTTCATTGTCGTCTGCGTCCAGCACTCCGATATCTTCGATGCCTTTAAAAATGTCGGTGCGCGTATAGCGGACTCCCGCTACCAGTCTGGTCGCCAGTTGATGGTCAAGGGAGACATTGAAACGGCGTTCTTTGAAAGGCTTGATGTTCGGGTCGATTCCTTCCAGCTCACCCTTGGCGTTAATCGGAATTGTGCGGTTGTCGTACTGGGTAATCTGGGCACCCAGTGCTCCGGGAGTCGCCTTGCCCAGCGTCAGGAGATTCGGACTGTCCAGTTTGTATACGTGGCTGACCCAGAAGTCGCCACCGAAAGATCCTCGAGCGAGCTCATATTTCAGAGTGTCGTAATAGATGCCGAAACTACCGCTCAGCTTCCATTTCCCATCGCCGAACATGTCCCATGCGCCCCCTAGCCGCGGAGCGATCTTGTCACCCCAATTGAATGAGACGGGGTTTGCGATCTTAACGCCATTCACCTCCTTTCGATACGGCGGGAGGAATTCGTTCTCGAAACGGACGCCCAAGTTCAAGGTTACGCGAGGGTGAATTTTCCAGGCATCTTGTACATAGAAGCCCTGGTTGCGGCTATTGACCTGGCCTTCGTGGCGGACACCATCCTGCCAGATGTAATACCCATAGGCGCCTTTAGCGTTGGCGATGCTACCGCGCGAGAAGGAATCGCCGAAGTATATCTCGAAATTACCGTTAGTGAAATCATCCTTCACGTCATTGCTGATCCGAGCTAGCGCATATCCGACTTTGAAAGAGTGTTGCTGTCCGAACACATTGGCAAGGTACGAAGAATCGAGGTACACGTTTTTACGGGTAGTAATATCTTTGAGCACTCCAAAGGTGCTTGAAACATTGACGTAACTGGTTCCGCCCTGGACCTCTGCCGGAATGGGAAGCCCCGCTGCCGAAGAAGGTGTCCGGTAGATGTTATAGGGAGCTCCCGAAAGCCCATAGTTTCCAAGTTTGTCATTCTGATACTTGTAACCGTAACGCGCGCTCAGCAGGAGCCGGCCGGTGGGCGAATAATTGACTGAGGCGGTATACGTCTGCGCCGGTTGCCAACCACCCTGAACCGTCAAATCGTTGGAGGGTGCCGCGATTCGCGGATCCACGTTCGGCAGTGCGCCGCTCTGCCGCTGTGGGGACCAGATCCAGGAGCTGTTGATCTGAATCTTAGACATAGGCGATACATCCAACCGGCCGAGCGCAAAGTGCTGCGTGTCGTCCTGATTGAACACTCGCGCCCCGCTGGTGTAGTTCACGGTACGTTCCGTGCGGGTCAATTTTGGAAATATGCCAGCGGTGAAGAAGATGCGATTCCGTACTATCGGACCACTGAAAATTCCACCCGGCCAGAAGGTCTGAAACCGATCTTTCTTGGGTCTAAAAAACTCGGCTAAGTTCGCGTTTGAGACCGAACGCTGGTAATAGCCGCGAGGCTGCGGCGATATCTGATCGTTCTGAAACTGCAACAGTAACTGCCCATGGAAATCATTGGTGCCAGGCCGCGTTGCCACGTTAATAACCCCGCCCGCAGCACCCCCGTACTGAGCCTCGAAACCGCTGCTCTTAATTTCGATCTCCTGAATGAACTCGAAGGGAATGGCATTCTGTACACGTAGCGATCCACGGCGGATGTCGCTTACGTCCACGCCGTCAATGATGAAAGAGTTCTCTGACCCGGATGCCCCATCCACCTGAAAACCGCCGCCGCCAGCATTGCCGTTCTTCACCTCGCGGCGCACGCCGGGCGCCATTTGCAGCAGCGAATCAAAAGTCCTGCCTTTCGGGAGGTCGTCGAATTGGGCGGCCGAAATATTGGTCGCCGTACGGCTGGAAGTCGTGTCGAGCGAGATTGACGATTGCGAGACCTCCATAACTTGATTGACTTGGCCGATCGTGAGCTTGGGATTAAAGTCGATCTGAGACCCCAGCTTTACCTCCACATTTGCCTGCCTTACAGTTGTGAAACCTTCTTTCGTCACCGTAATGGTGTAAGTGCCAATCGGCACCGATTCAAACACGAAACGTCCGCTTGAATCGGATTCAATGGACAGACCGGCCGGGAGCGCGGGACCAGTAGCTGTTAGCTTGACGGCCGGGATAGCTCCGCCGGAGACATCCGCAACGGTTCCCACGATCTTGCCAGTGTTTTCCTGTGCGAGAGAAAGGCCAGCAATACTCAGGCCCACTAAGGCGAGAAACAGGGCGCGATTGTACTTCAGCGTTGGAGATATTTTTAGAGCTTTTTTGAACATAGACCCTTTTTCCTTGTGAGAAATCCTGCGAGATGAGATCCAGAAGCAATGGTGGCACTTTAGCGGGAAGTGTCAGATTTGTTAAATCCTACACTGTTTAGCACAAAAGGTAAACCATGTATTAGGCGATTTCCAAAAAATTGCAGCGCGGCCCAAGGAATTCAAAGACGGTTCTTGCGCTCTGTCCTGGAAAGTGGCCAAGTTATACTATTCTTGTGAAGTGTCCTTTGGACACAGACCCGGCGAAGCCTTATGGTGTTCTGTCTCTTCCTTGCTACCAGCGCAATCGATCAGTTCCGGCGCAGCCTGACGGACAATACCTTCGCCGGCATCCATCACTCGAGTTGGTTCGATTGGGCCATGCTGGTGCCTTATTTTGGCATTCTCTGCATCCTCTCAGTGTACGGCTTACATCGTTATGAGGTAATCCACAGCTACTTTAAACACAAAGCGAAGGCGACCGGCGAGGCCCCTTTGCGCTTTGCCGAATTGCCGCGCGTCACCATTCAGTTGCCGCTATTCAATGAGCGCTATGTAGTGGAACGGCTGATTGATGAGACTACCAAGGTGGAGTATCCCAAGCACCTGCTTCAGATCCAGGTTTTGGACGATTCCACCGACGATACTCATCCTTTTGCAGAAGCGCTAGTTCAGAAGTATCAAGCGCTCGGCCTCCCCATCGAGTATAAGCACCGCACGAACCGGCACGGCTACAAAGCAGGCGCGCTGCAGGAGGGTCTAGAAAGCGCCACCGGAGAATTTGTCGCCGTGTTTGACGCCGATTTCATCCCGCCCACCGATTTTCTGATGCGCACCGTCCACCACTTTGCCGATCCGAAAATCGGCGTGGT
>JAABUK010001600.1_pt1 | contig 42638 bp, 1 predicted proteins | sample 5559141 | NCBI WGS metagenome assembly JAABUK01 (sample SAMN10711869, study PRJNA513367) | rock metagenome | isolation source: Antarctica rocks | place: Antarctica: Victoria Land, Pudding Butte nord | collected 2016-01-03 | reverse complement strand
TCGGTAAATATAACTTCGGTAGTTAGAATATCTTCGGGCTTTTATATTTATTAAGTAAAATAAATATAACTTTAAAACTATCGTCGGAGAAATAATAATAATAATATTAATAAATATAACTTCGGTAGCTAGAATATCTTCGGGCTTTTATATTTATCGAGTAGAATAAATATAACTCTAAAGTTATTTAGAGAAAAAAATAATAATATTAATAAATATAACTTCGGTAGCTAGAATATCTTCGGGCTTTTATATTTATCGAGTAGAATAAATATAACTCTAAAGTTATTATCGGAGAGAAAAAAATAATAATATTAATAAATATAACTTCGGTAGCTAGAATATCTTTAGGTTTATAAATAATATCTTTTTTTTTAAGAAAGAGCGTAGTTTTATTATTAATTTCTCCTTTATTTAAGGTCTTAACTTTAATAATATAATAAGATATTTATTCTACGACTTTTTTCTCGTATTTTAAGTTTTAAGGTTTAATAGTAATTTTACCCTTTTTAATTTTAATTTTCTTTATAATATTATTTTAGACTCGGTAGTAATTTTACCCTTTTTAATTTTAATTTTCTTTATAATATTATTTTAGGCTCGGTAATAATTTTACCCTCCTCAGTTTTAATTTTCTTTATAATATTATTTTAAACTCGGTAATAATTTTACCCTCCTCGGTTTTAATTTTTTTTATAATATTATTTTAAGTTTAATTTTAACTCTCTTTATAATATTATCTTTATTTTAAATATATACCCCTATAATTTTATTTTTTAGAGTCGCTTTAATAGAGATCCCGGTTTAATATTCGATTATTTTTTTTATATATAGGACCTTTAAGGCCTTCTAGTATTAAACGGATTTAAATAATAAAATCTAGATATAAATATATTCTAAATTAATCGACGGATTTTCCTTTTTATATTTAATCTAGGTTTTAATAATTTCTAAAATTTTTCTATATTCATTAAAAGATTTAATTCTCTTTATAATATTAAGATAAATTCGCCCCGGAAGTCTAATATATATATCCTAAATAATATTATATACCTTATTAAAATTAAAGCGTTTAGAGGATATAGTATAATCGTTCGAACGAGGGACGATTTTTAAAAACTTAATTAATATAGGTTATATCGATTTATATAGTTTTTTCCTCCTAGATAATATAGGGCTTAATTTATTATTAGTATTAATATTAAATTCGGAATTAAATTTAAAAATAATAATATTCTTCTAGTTTAAGGAATTAGGCGTAATTATAAACTCGCTAGTTAATATACTATAAAATTAATTAGATATTAGCGGATTTAGTAATTTAAAAATTAATCGCGAGTCGGTTAAAATCTTACGAAATTAAAAAACCTTTTTTTTTTTTTAAAAAGTATTAATTTAAGCGCCTCCCTTAATATATTTTTTAATTTATTATTTAAATCTTATTATTTCTTATATAATAATTATTAGAAGGTTTTTATCTAACGGCTTTAATAACTTCTTTAATTTAATATCGATATTATCTATTTTTTATTAAACCTCGTTAATAATATATAAAAGATTAAACGGATATTAATAAATATCTTTAAATAATAATAAACGGGGCTCGTTTATTTTTTCCGAATACGGGCGGTTAAATATTTAAAAAGCGCCGATTATAGTAAAAGAGTATTAAAGTATTTATTATAAATACCGAGTATAGTAGTATAGAGTTTATTCGAGTTAAAAAAGATATTTTCTTCTCTTCTTATTATAATATAATTAATTTAGGTATCCGAATTATTTTTAATAAAATAATACCCGAAGTTATAAATTTAATATTCGTTATTAAATATTTAAGTTCATTACTAGAGAGACTCGCCCTCCTATATTTAATTAGGTTTTATTAAATTATTAATTATTCTTCCCTTTATTTTAACTTTTTTTATTAAACTAAAGGCCCTCGAATTAATAAAATTATTAATTAATATAAGAGTAAAGAAGTTAATATAATCCTTTATTTAAATATATTCTTTTATAAAATTTCGTATAAGATTAATTAAATAGGCTTCCACTAGAATCTTTAATTTATTTTTAAAAGTATAAACTAGTCTTTAGGGCCTTTAGTTATTATAAATATAAATTAATTATCTTTATTTTATTTAAATTTAGGGAGTTTAATTAAACTTAAAACTATAAACTAATTTCTTTTATTCGAAGACGTATATAAATAAATATAATTTAATAATTATTAGAAGGCGCGAGATAATAACTAGTATAATATATAACTTATAAAAAAATAAGAAAATAAAGATTTTAAAAAAAACGAATCCGAGGAAATAAATAAACTAAAATAAATAAAATAAAGATCGATAGGAAAATATTTAATACTAGAGTATTATATATTTAGTAAAATAAGGCTCGTTATTACTACGGAGTAAATAATTTAACTAGATCTCCGAGGCGCCCTATATTCGTTATTAAATAATAAGGATATTATCGTATTATAAATATAAGTAGTAATATAAATAATCTAATTATATTATAATTAGATATAGCGAGTAATATTATAATATAAATAAATAAAGAAAGAAAGATAAAAAGTATATAAACTACTTTTTATTTAAATAATTATATTCCTTTTTAATACTCGTCGCTCGGTTATATAAGGTTTTTTACTAACTCTCGGTGTTATTATATTCTTTTAGGATTATTTTTATTAAGGGCTTTTAAAAAGTATAATATTTTAATAATAATTTAATTATACGTGTTAATACTCCTCTAGTATTTAATTTTAGATTTATATTAATAGTTTTAACTTTTTACTATATCTTTTATATTAATTAGACGGAGGAGATATATATTATATAATTTATAATTAAATAAGCCCGTAGACGTTAAATTTATTAAAATATAAGAGATTAAAAAGGAGATTATTAACGCTACTATAAATAATAGAAAGAATATATAATTATTATTAATATTTTAATTTAAGGCTGTTTACTCTAACGGGGGGGTTATAAATATCGAAGAATATTAAAAAATATTTAATTTAGAGGTAAAGTTCTAGATATTAAAAAATATCTTAAAAATAAAGATTATTATAAAAAAATTACTATACTAGGGTAAAATAGTAATAGATAATTTAAAGATTTAAAAAAATATAAGTATATATAAGTTAAAGCCTCCGGTATAACGAATATAAATAAATAAAAATATTAAAAAAAGTAAAGTAAAGATTGATAGGAGGATATTCGGGGTAGAAATAATATATATTTAATAATATAAAATTTATTATCGCTACGGAGTAAATAAATTACCCGAATTTTAAGGCGCCTCGATTATAATAATTTCTAAAAGAGGCGATTTTTTCAACGTAACCTTCCTTTTTATTTTTAGTCCTATAAATAAAGAATAAAGATTAAAAGAACCTATTTATTTTCTACCTACTAGAAGATATTATAAATATATTAATATTAAATATCTAGGAAGTTATTAACTTACTAGTATTAACCTCTAACGGTATAAACGTTATAAATAGTTATATCGAAGAGTATAATATAGACGGTACGCAGTAAGATATTAATAAGAATATAGTAGAATTCGGCGATTTAGAGTCTAACCTTATTATAAATAAATAATAATATTATATTTATTATTAGATAACGAAGTTAGGTTTAAAATATTCGAATTTCTTTAATTCTTTATTCGTTTTATTCGGTATAGATATATTTCTTAAAAGTAACTTCTAGTTTAGAGTTAACGGAACTATAATAGTTATAATTAACTAGAAGCGTAGGAGGGGGGTTAAAAACTAGTTTAATTTATTAAATAATATCTACTATAACTCTAATAAAAGTATATAGTAATATATAAACTTTAGTTATATCGTAATTAATTAAATAAAAAATAATATAATAATATAAAAGGGTAAAGATAAAAAGATAAAAAATAAATAAATAATCTTTTATTTATATAATTATCTCCTTTTTTTACTATTTATTTATTTAAAACTTTATTCGGGGGAAGACCTTTTTATTAGAATATTTTAACGAGAGGGGGAAATATAATAAAGGTATTTACCCTTAATTATTAAATTATTTAAAAATTAATAAATCTTTATTAAGAAGGGTAATTACCTTCGAGCTATTATTATATAATATAATTTCGATAACGTCTTCGGATTTAGTCTCTACTTCGGGTTTATATTCGCTAGAAAAGATATTTCTAAGAAATATCGAGGCTTTAAATAATAGTTCTTTATATATATTAAAATTCTTAACTTCTAGGCCGATATAAACGAATATAATTAAATTATAATTAGAGTTATAAATAATTATTAATATTATTTCTTATATTTTAAATAGTATATTTATTTTATAATATCTCTTTTATTTTTTAACTCCTTAGCTTCGGTCGTTATAATAAACTCCTCTCTTTTAATCCTTTATATAGTATTATCCTTATTTTATATATTTATATTTATACTCCGTTATTCGTTATTATCTTTATTTTTTTATATATTATCCTTCTTTAATAACGAGTTAATTATATTAATTTATATAGCGATCCCGCTCTTATTTATAATATTCTCGAATATAGGTTTTTTATACTTTCTTTTTTTTATAAAACTTATATTTATAATCTCTAAAATACCCGGTTTTAATATATTATTAATCTAGGAGGTAATACCCGTATTTATATTATTACCCCGGTTATTTAGAATTTAATATTTTTAATTATAATAAAGTAATAATATCTTTAATTCGTTTTTTCGATTTTATCCCCGAATCTAATTCGGGCGATTCGTTATCCGAGTCGGATAATAATATAAACGATTTAATATTTAAATTAAATAGTAATATAGGCGATTTAGTATTTAAATCGGATAATAATATAATTTAACTCGGATTTCGTCCTCTAGATTACTTTATTAAGTCGTTATTCTTATATATTTCTTATTATAACGACTAATAGAAATCTTTTTTCTTTATAATATTAATATTTATAACTCTTTCGTCGCTTTATATTTAATTTATATATACGCCCTCCGTTTATAATATAGATATAGATTTCCTCGGTTATCTTTTAACTCTTTATAAGGAATTTAGAGTTATAAATAATATTATATTAATTTTAATCGATAAATAAATTAATATAAAAGAAGTCCCTTTTCTTTATTATTATAGGTATAAGATAAATATTTCGCTCGATATTTAATAGTCCGTAGAACCGCCGATTACCTAATATTCTAGGGTTAAAAGTATATAATAGACGCGCTTTTTTTATTTTTATTATTTTATAAAACTTTTAAACTTACCCTAAATATTAATAATTAAAGACTTCTATAAAAGTATTTTATAGATAAATAAGTTATTATTTTTAGTCCCTCTAGCCTAAATTTTCTATTTTTATAACGATTTATTTTTTATCTATTAACCTTTCTTTTTATATAATAATAGGATTCGTTTCGACTAATTTTTATTTATATATTTATATATTATCTCTACGCTAACTATAATAATATAACTTTATATTTAGTTTATAGACTATTATATTTTTATAGAGGTAACTCGGATTAGAAGAGTCCTCCCCTAACGTTTTTTAATATATTATATTTTTAAAAATATAGATTAAGTAGTTATTAATCTAGCTATAATCTACCTCCCGTTTATTAATTTCGGTATTCGGTATTATTAAGCCCTATATAGACGCTTTTACTCGATTCGCTTTAATAAATATAACTAGACCTTCGAGAAAGTCTTTTAAATTAAGTATCTTCGTTATATTTAATACTATATATTAATAACGAGTATTATATTTATAGATTTACCGTAAAGTAATATCCTCGTCTACGTCTATTTATTAATCTAATTTATTAAGGTTTAAAAGAACCTTAGTCTTTATAACCTTCTTTTTTTTTTACTTTCTTTTTTAATTAAATAATATAATCTTTATCTCCCGATACTCTAAATTATTCTTTATAATAGTAATTTTAATATAGTAAGTATTATATTCTATTATTTACTCCTAGTAATTATTATATTTATTTATTTATTTATAGTAGTTTTTTAGTAATATTAAATATATTCTCTTTATTATTTAAATATTATAAAAGTCTAGTAGACTATACTATCTAATTATAGATACTACGTAAACAAAAATATAGAATTTAGGGAAATTAAAATATAGCTCGCCCGTTTTTTATTAATCGGTTTATACTTCCTAAAGATTTCTTTCAATAGATTAATTTTATTTAATACTATATTTATATACCTAAATATTTCTTTATTATACGAATAATATTTTATAAATATAATAAAGTTAATAGTCGCTCGTCCTACGTATAATATTTCGGGTATTTTTTCTAATAGTAGAGAGGTAAATACGGGTATAATTATTTATAAAAATTATTTACTCTCCTCCCTTATTTATTAATTAATTTTATTAAAGTTTAGGAAATACTTTAGATTAATATATTTAGGTACGGCTCGAAATTAATTATCAAGTAAAGTTTTTATCTCTTTTTTTATTCTACCCTTTTTAATATATTAAGTTTATTAATTTAAAAAGTAGTTTATTAACCCCTTTATTATTAAAGTATATAATATATTAAATATCTAGATCTTAAAGACGTTAACCGCGAAATAACCTTCCGCGAAATTATAATAATTATATATTATTATATCCGATAACTATTTAGGTATATCTTTATTATAGGTTCTTTAAATATATAATTATTCTATATATTACTCCGGTATTCTTAAAGAATATAGGACTTTAAGGTATAATCGCTCGCGTTTATACTATAGTATTAAATATACCGGATAATATTTACTACTTTTAATAAAGGTAATTAAAATTTATTCTTTATAATCGCTAGGTATAAAAGCTAAGATTAGATAATATCGTCGGATTAATTCGTTTATATATATAATATAAATCCTTTTCCGAGCGTACTTCTTAAATATTTTAAAATTACGCCGTTAATATAAATAAATAATAATCGTAATTATAATTAATTTACCCTCTATTATAAGCCCTAAAATATAATAATATACTTCGGCTTTCGTTTTATTATAAATTATTAATATTAAACCTAGTAGTATTATCTCTAGCCGAGTCCTTATTTACTATATACTCCGTTCGAGGTTATTAATAATAATATAGACCGGCTAGGCCTATTAGTCTCTATATATTCGAGATAAATAGGTTTTATCCGATCCTATTATTACCGGTATAATAATCGAGTTATTAAATAGTTTACCCCTATATCTCCTACTACTAGCCGGTTATATATATTTTATTAATAATAAAGTCTTTATTAAGATTTCGCTAGCGTATCGGTATATAATTAAGGCTCGAATTAAATAGTATATATCCTAATAACGTTTTTATAATAGATATTATATCGAAGTAGAGGATAGAATATATTCTAGGCTCGTTACTAAATTTATTTATATAAATCTAAAAAGTTTACCGGACCTAGTCCTTATCGGTATTATTATATTTTATATTAAATAATTTAATTTTTAATAATAAGGTATTATCGAAGCTATAATATTTATAAAAAAGTTTTAATCGACGGTTTTTAAAAAATTTATTTATAAAACCGCTAGAGAGTCGCGCGATATATATTTACTCGGTTATTATATAGTTTATTTTTAATCCGAAGGGATAGTAATTTATACCCGATTTAAATAATTACTCGAATAGAGATTTTAAACCTAATATATTTTTTCCTATTATTAGCCTCCCCGTACCTCGCTCTAATAAATATTATTCTACCGATATAATTATTAAAGACGATATTATATTAGTATCGCTTAAAGTCGTTATAAAGATTATTTATTCCGCTATTTAAATTAATACGTTTTAAGGATAATATATTTTATAGTCCTCCGCGTTTTAAAATACTTATTCTAAAATATCGTTATCTATATAATTATTTAATACGTATCGTTTTTTTAAGAAATACTTATACTTTTAACCTAAAAGCGATTTTTATTATTAATATCGTCCTCGTTTTTTTCGTCTATATAAGTTAGGGGCTTTATAAAATCTTTATAAAAATACGTCCGTTTCTTATATATTTAATTAAAATTATTAAATCGGCCTTTATATTATAATAAATACCTAGAAAGATTATTACTATTAAGATATTACTTTTTATAATATCGATACTATCGATTTATTCGTTTTAATAATAATATAATTTAAATTCCCTTTTCCTAATAAATTTATTAATAAAATAAAATATCGATTAATTTAAGGTTCTTATATAATTAGGATCTAGGTAATTCTAATACTATTTATTAATCGTCTAAAATATATACGAACCACGTAGTATATTAAATTATTCGTATATTAAGTATACTAGACTTCGAAGGTAGGATTTAATCTTTAAAATATTAAAAAAGCCTTATAAAGTCTTAGAGATAAATCTTTAATATTAGGTATAATAATTAACTAGTATAACCGTAGTAATAAAATATTAATATTATAAAAATATTATTTGGTTTAGTATATAAAAGAGCGTAGAAAGAAATTATATATATTATTCTATTTATTTAAACGAGAAAGAGGCTAGATTAAATCTATATATTAAATATTAAAATTAGGGAAGAGGATCTTTCTAAGAATCTATATATATTAATTGATAAATATACGAGAGCTATTTTTTAATATTAAGTTTATAGAGGTTTTTATATTATTTCTTTACCTCTTTATCGGACCTTTTATAAAATATATTTATTATTAAAACGGGATAATTATTTATTAATATAAGAATTCCTCCGTTTAATAAGGATATAATATATTAACTTATCGTATCCCTAGCGATTATATTTAATAATTATAATATTCTCGATTACAAGTAAACTCTACCGCTTTTAATTTAGAATATAATATAATATTAATTAAGAAATAATTATAACCTAAGTTTATTATTATATTTAATAATAGTTATAAATTATTAATAGTACTAGAGTATAGACCTATATAAATATTCCGATAATATAGTATTTAGTTAGAAATAAGTGGTCTTTCGTATTATTTACTTTATTTATTTCTCCCGTTATACTTCTCTTTATAGTATATTAAATATAGCTTTAATTAACTCGAACGTTTTTTATTATCCGGCTACTTTTAAAATTTAAGAATTTATAGAAATAAAAGTATTAAATTTTAATAATAATCCTATAATAGTCTAAATATAATAATAACTTTATTAACTACCCGATCGAATATAATTCCGCTCTAATAAGTATTTAGTTATATATACTATTAATTCGTATTTAATATATGAATTTAATATTATTTTAATATCCGTTTCTAATTATTATTATCTTATTATTTCTTACCCTCTTTCCTTTTATTTAAACCTAGGATCTTCTACTTTATTATATTCTAGCGTTATAATAAATAGGATTTTATAAATATTAGTATTAAGTTTCGACGAGTTTAATATTATCGTTTTAGCGCTACTAGTTATAAAATAAATAACGTATTTATTTATTTTATTTATCGAAAATCGATTTATACCCTTATTTATCCTTTCGCCCCCTTTATTTATTAATTATATTTTATTATCTTTATTTATTAACTATACTTTACCCTCTTTATTTTAATTTTTATTAATAATATTTATTTTAATCTCGCTTTTTAATATAGATAAATTACCTACTATAATATTATCGAATCTTAACTTCTATATTAATATCGATTTAAATAATCTCTAATAAAATATTAAGAATATCGAGCTCGGTTTATAATATACGCCGAAATTTTTCGCCGTAGTTAGAATAGAGTTAGAGAAGAGAATATAAAATATAAAAATATTAAATAGAACTTTCCGTAATAATAAAATTAAAGTTACTCGTTATTAAATTATCGATACTATTATTATTAATTTTAATTTATTTAATTATTCTCCTTTATTTTTAAATAAGGGAATATAGTAGTTTCTATATTTAATTAATAAAAATACTATTAAAGCTATAAGTCGTTAATTTAAATAAAAATCTAAAGAATTATATAAATCCCTATATTTTAAAGTTAAAAGGATTAAAGACGATTACTCCGAAGGTAAATTTTATATAAGAAATTACGCGTCGCCCCCTCGAATATTTAAAGATCCTATAACGATTCTCCTTAAAGTCTCGTATAGTCGTAATAATTAAATCCGATTTATTCGATTTAATATTATCTTAAAAGATAATATAGAGAATAATAATAAACCGGTATAATTCCGGGTTAGTTATATTAAACTAATCGATATTTTAGTAATAAAGCGCTTTTAAGACGAGTAAGATAATCTATATTAAAATAAACTCTAATATTCTACTTTTAATAAATATATAAATATTAACTATAATAAGGACCTATAGGATATACTAGTTAATATATAGTAAAACGGAAGTTTTAAATAACCCCTCTATATTATACGTAGGCCTCTCCGTTAATTAAGTTATTTTATATAATAATCGAGATACTAATTAATAGAAATATAAGTATTAATAAAAAGTACCGAGTTTATAATTAATTAATATATTTAAAAATATTATAATTCTCTCTCGCGAAGAGAAAAGATTTAATTAAAGAGGTCTTCCGTCTTTATCGAATATTTAAAGAAGTTTTTTATATTACTTCTTATTATTTAATAACCCCGTTAAATAAATCCGCCCCCGCTTTTTCTTATTAAGCGAATTATAACCCTTATTAATATATTATCCGATAATAATAAAAAGGAAGAAGAGGCGCCGAAGGGCTTAATTATTAATTAATTATATTAAACGAGGGACCCGTCTTTATATAATATTAATATAAGGAAAATAACCTCGGCGAGGGTCGCCGAGGTAGATATAGTATTTATAAATATAAACGAGCGGGAAACTTTATAAATTCTTTACCCTCTATCTTTTAATTCATTTATAATTTATCTACTCCGTAGTTTTATTATAATTAATAAAGAGGACCGACCCTAATAGGATAATAGAAGGTAGATATTTATAAAATAATTATTCTAGTTAAAACCTAGTAATAAGTCTATTTATAATATATATATTATACGAGGGTTAAAGTCGTAGAAAATAATAAATAATAAGATAATACCTCTTAAACTATATATTTATTTATTTTTTAATATTATTTAAAGAAGGTAGCGGGCTAGTTACTACGGAGAAGTTATTAATAATAATAATTTAAAATTTAATAAGATTCGTTTTTAACTTTAGGTCTCTTCTAATAATATTATCGAATCGAATTATATTAATATCCGTTCGACCTAGATATTTAATATTTTCTTTAACTTTATTACCGAATATTAATTTAATTTATATTACTATTACTCTAACGTTTAAAAGAAATTTCGGGATCTCGAATAATTTAAAGAATCTATCTATTATAATAAATATCTCTCTTTATATAAGTTATAATTATAAGCCGATAGTAATATTTATCCCTTTACGGGTCTACTAAATATCCGTTACCCTTATATATATAAATATAAGGATATTATTATTTATCCTATATAAGGTATTACCCTAGTCGTTATTTTAACGAAAATAGTAAAGAATTAACTAAAGGAATAGATTAAATAAATTAATACGGACGATAAAGATTTAAAACTTTAATATTTCTACGCCTAGGCTAAAAAAAAGTATTTTAATATTAATATTTAGCGATTTATCCCCGAAAATATTAAGTTATTATATTATAAATTAGATAGAATTATAAAGTCTAGTTAAGAAAGAATCCTATTTATATATAGCCCCGCCTTATACGATATATAAATTAAAAAGATTTTAAATCGATTAGATATTAACCTAAAATATAATTTCCGTATAGAATAAATCTTTATAGATAAATTTCATAAAGTAAAGATTAAAACGGGTATTATTACTAGATTTATTTAAAAGATTAAATAAGATATTAAAGAACGAGTTCGAAAGAAATTCCTTAAGGGTAGTTTTAAATAAACCGAACTAAATAAAATATATAAATATAAATACTAGTAGAGTTTATTTTTTATATAGAGTTTTTTAATAACTTTATAAACTCGTACCTTAAAGGGCTACGCGATTATAATTTAATTAATTAAATAATTATAATAACCTTAAAATTCGTCTACCGAGTATATAATACTTTATAAAGTCGAGGAAATCGGTTAAAGAATAATAAACCTACTCGTTTATATATATTTAAATAAGAATATAGAAAAGGCGGTTATAAATAAAATAAAGGTAATTCTTAATTCTATCGAAATTAAATAAATACTTTTTATTAAAAATTTCGAGAGTACGGCCGAGCTTATTAAGTTTCCTCTTTATAAAATAAAATAAGTCTACTACTTTATTATAGATATTTAACGAGAAGAACTTTATAAAGAGGAGTTACGAATTAATAAAAAAGTATAAAAAAAGTATTAAAGATTTATAGTAATTATTAGAGCGGCGGGTAAAGAAATATTTATAATAATTATTAATAATTACTTTAGAAAGGCTGATAAACTTCGCGCCGCGGGAGTAATATTAAATTTTCTAATATTTACTCGAACTAAAAACCTAGTATTAACGGATAGAGAGTTTTTTATAAATTTTAAATATAATAATAATAAACCCCGTATAGAGTTCCTAGAGTTAAAAGGGAAATAGAAAGACTAGAATAAATATTTATAAAATAATATCTATATTTATTATCTCGATTATCTTATTAAGGATACGCCTAAATTATTAATATTAAAAAAACTAATTAATTTACTCGGCTAGGATACTTATAGTAGGTTAAAGAGGCTAGTTATTTTTACTAGTTTATTTATCGTTACCTACGTTATATTATATATAAATTTAGATTTATTAAATAATATTTAGTATAAAACTCGTATTAATATTTATATAATAATTAAAGAAATACTACCCCGGCGAGTCTTTATAATATAATTTATCCGTAGATTAAATTAAATAGAATAAAGAATATATCTAGTTATTTATAAAAGAGGATAAGATTCGCTTTCTCCTATTTATTAAATATATCCTCGGGATTAAAGTAACTTTAATTTATACCTTCCGTAATATTAATCTCAATATAGATTAGATATAATTCTTCGATATTTAATATAACGGGCGGATTACGCGCTTATTTTAAAAGAATAAAAAGATATATAACTACTATTTTATTCTAGATAATAAGAATTATTTAGACTAGATAGTATTGGATAAATAAATAAAGGATAATAAAACGAGGAAATAGGTTTATTTAGTAATAGGAAAAGCGATAGGAAAATCCGATTAATATTAATAATCGGATAAAGAGGCGTTACTACGGGGGCTTTTTCTTATTATCGGCGAGTTAAATACTTTATATAACTCTTCCCTAAACTATAAATAGAAGTTCTTTATCGTTTTTTTATAATTATAGGCTTAACGAGCTTTACCTAGGTTTAATTAAAATAAACGATATAATTAATAATACTACCGTTTTATTTATATTATTTTAACTAGATATTCTAGCCTATACCGATTAATATCCGGTAGAGATATTATCTTTATAATACCTCCGTTATTTAATATAATATTAAACCTCTAGATAGAGCGTTTATACTATATACTACTCTAATATACTAAATAATAGACCGTTCTAGTATAATTAATATCCTAGTACTCTCTTAACGACGAGGTCTAAATCGATAAGATATAAAGTAATATTATATTTATATTTATCGTCGGTAAAGAGCTCTTATTAATAATCTTTATTAAATAACTAGTAGATATAATAAATATTTACTAGTATCTTTTCGTACTTTCTATAAACTAAAGATATTTATCCGAGTCGGACGAGTCGATAATATATTAGTTATTATTTAGTTATCCGAGTCGGATATAGTTTAACGTCCGACTCGATATTCGTTAACTACGTTTATATTAATATTATCTAGTAGGTTTAATAGAGTATTTAAAATAATACCTACCTAAATATTAATATTATTTCTTATATATTATTATTATTATCTTTATTTATACTATCCTCTTTATCGTTATTAATATCCCTATTAATATTTAATAACCTATATTTATATTTATATTATAGAAGATCTTTATAACTTTATTATTATTATCTCCTCTCTACCCTCCCTACCTTTTATTAAATTCTATATTAATATTAACCCTAGGAATTAAATAGTCTCGATTATTTCGCGTAATTTTATAATTAAGTAATCGTGTTATAAAGAAATACGGATAATATTAAAGAAAAAGATAGAATAACGATATATTATAAATATATTTTTAAAGAGCCTCGAGAAGTAGGCTAAACTTAATAAGGTATTAAAATAACTAAATAAAATCTTTTTTTTTATTTTTATATTTAAGATATTATAACTCTAGTTTAAGAACTATAAATTAAAAATAATTAAAAAGATTAATAATATATATAATTATTATTATAACCGTAGATAATATATTATATTATCTCTCTCTATTAATAACTCTTTTTATATAGCGCGCCTCTTTATTTTTAATAAAATAGGTTTCTATATATAGTCGACTTAAATAATAATCGATATATTTTTCTTCGCATTTAAACTCCTAAAGGAGAAGAAGTCTTTAATAAATATTATATTAAATAAAATCGAATTTAGGATATTTAAAAAGATCCTCCGCGAAGATAAAGTTTATAATAACTCTATCGATAAAATTATATATCGTATCGGCGATAATAATATCGAAGTTAATTATACTTATAAATTTAAAGCGGCTATATTATAAATATATAAGAGAGGCGAAAATCCTATTTTATTTACTATTAAGGTATATATATAAAGTATATAATACTTTTTTTTAAATATTAAACCCGCGTAGATTAATTCTAATATAGTAAATTGTATATTTATATAAAACGTTAAATATTAAATATATTATATATTTAAAGTTAATATTTATCCTATTTAGTATATATTAATCGGTTACGGCTCCTTATTTACCCTTCTAAATTAAACCGTTAATCGCGGTATTATCTTTATCAATAAATCGTACTCTAGTTATATATCTAGCTCGGTTTAACTAGTTATTATATAGTAAATATAAGTTATAATCCGCGTTTATTCTATTTTAGAAAGATTAGAAAGGGGTTCTTTCTATAAATAGCGAGATACTAATTATACTACCGCCGTATTCGACGGCTATAGATTAAGTAGCGTATTTAATTTTATTTAATTATACTTCGGCCGATACTCTAGCCCGAATTATAACGAATCTTAATTTATAAAATTATTAATATTTATTCTAGGTACTTAAGTTAACCTATATTTTTATAATTTATTAATTATATCTTATCTTCTTTATTTATAAATTATATTTTATACTCTTTATTTCCTAACCCTCTTTAATTTTATTTTAATTAATTATATTTCTTTTAACCTCGTTTTCTACCGTAAATAAATTATTTATTATAATATTAACGAATTCTTATTTTTATATTAAAATCGGTATAAATAACATCCGATAGAATCTTAGAAACGTCGAGCTCGGTTTATATTATATACCGAATCTCTTCCCGGTAGTTAAAGTAGAACTAGAGAAAAAGAATATAAAAGGTATATATCTAGGGTAGAAATCTACGTAATATTAAAATTAACTTTACTCTTCGTTAAATTATTAACGATATTATTACTAATTTTAATTTATTTAATCGTATTCCTATATTTAGAAATAAAATAATATAGTAATTTATATACTTATTTAATGAAATAGTAATTAAATCTATAACCCGTTAAGGTTTTAAATAAGAATCCGAGGAGTTATTTAAATTTTTAGACTCTAAAGTTTAAAGAACCGAAGATAATTATTTGAAAGATAAACTTTATATAAGAAATCGCCCCTCGCCCCCTCGAATATTTATAGATCCTAAATCGATTCTCTTTAAAATCTCGTATAACCGCGTTAGTTAGATTAAATAGATTCGGCTTAATATTACCGCGAAAAATAATATTAATAATAATAATAAAATAGTATAGTTCTAGTTTAATTATAATAAAATAATTTACGTTTTAATATTAAAGCGCTTCTAGGATAAATAGAATATTCTACACTATAATAAACTCTAGTATTTTATTTATAATAAATATATAAATATCGAATATAATAAGGGCCTATAGAATATACTAGTTAGTATATATTAACGCGGTAGTCTTTAATACCCCCTTTATATCGTACGTAGACCTCTCTATTAATTAAGTTACTTTATTTAATAATTAAAGCACTAGTTAATAGAATTACTAATATTAATAAAAGATATTAGGACGACGATCGGTTATTATATTATAAAAACTTATACTTTTCTCGCGCGAAGAGAAATTATTTAAGTTAAGAGCGTTTATACCTCTTTATCGAAAATTTAAAAAAGCCTCCTATACTACCCCCTACCGTTTAAGAATATTATTTATTAAATTCGTTTTTACTTTCTTTAATTAAATAATTTTAAATCTTTATCGAGATACTTTTTAAATTATAAATTAAATAATAAAGAGGAGGAAAAAGCGATATAAAATTTAATTATTAATAAATCGTATTAGACTAAAACCCCGTCTTTATATAATATTAATATAAGGAAAATAACTACGGCGAGGGTCGTAAATATAAATATAATATCTATAAATAAAAATAAATAGGAAATTACCGTAAATTCTTTACTCTTTATTTTTTAATTCGATTATAATTTATCTACTCCGTAACTTTATTATAATTAACGAAGAAGACCGACCTTAATAAAAGGATATAATATAAATATTTATAAATAAACTATTCTAATTAAAAAGCGATAATAAATTTATAAATAAATATATATATTATATAATTATTAAAGTCGTAAAAAAGAGTAAATAATAAAATACTAGCCCCTAAACTAAGTATTTATTAATTATATAATATTTTTAAAAAAGGCGGCGGGCTTCCCGTTATAAAAAGGCTATTAATAATAATAATATAAATTTTAATAAAGTTCGTACTCAGCTCTAGGTCTTTTCTAATATTATTATTAATTCGGATAGTATTAACGTCCGAGTCGATTTAGATATTTATAATTTTTAACTCCCGTATTCTCGAATATTAAAATACGGTATATAAATATAATTTTTTCTTTATTAAAGGGTTTAAGACTTTTAAGGATTTTAAAGACTCCCTCTATTACGGTATAATTAAATAAATATAAAGTAATAGTATATTATATATATTTACGCCCCGTTAAAGGCGTTAATATATTATATATACCTACGCCCCGCTATTTCTATAATATTATTATTTATCGATATAGAGTTCTAGCTTTAGTATTATAGGGTTCTAACTTTTAATAATATTATATTAAATTAATATTCCCCCGTTTTATTAGAATCTTTAGAGATTAATTCTATTATTAAATCTAGGATTTAAAAACTATTTAGTAATAAACCCCGTAACTACTTTACATTTTTTATATTATTACTAAGCCGCTAGCTCTACGCTAACGGCCTTAGGTATTATAATTCTAATCTTTCAACTTTTTTAAAGAAAAGATTTATTATTATTACAATATCGGGTTTAACCTCGGGACGTCTAAAAGAATTTAATAATAATAATATTAACTAAACCCCCTCCGACGACCCCCGTCGTAAAAATAATAATGAATTTAAAGATATTATTACCCCCGAAGAGACCTTAAACGTATAGTTTAAAATTATTAAAAAAGAAAACTATCGCCTTAAATAATAATAAAAATTAGGGGTATTATAAATTAAAAATTAAAAATTATATAATCCTATTACTTCTATACTCGCTAGCGGAGTATTAATAGAATTTATTATTTATAATAAAAGTTCTTTAATTATTATACCTACCGGTAGAATAATAATAAATTTAATTATATTTAATAGAGATATCTTTATTAAGGCGAAAATACTATACTTTAATAAAATATATTCTTATAAAGGTACGAGCGAAGGTAAATATTTATATTAGTTCCGCGACGTGAATATTAAATTTTTAATTAATTCTAAGTATTTTACTACTAATTATTTAAGGATTATATACTATATAAACTCGTTAGAAGGTAACTCTTTAACGTAGTAATATAAATACTATAATTCATATAATTTAGTTAATATTATATTTAGCTTTTTTAAAAAGTTCCTTTTTAATTTAATAGCGAATCTAGTTAACCGCCGTCTCCTCGTTTATAAAAAATAAAAGAAAGCGAAGTAATAACTTTATTAAAAGGTATTATTATTTAAGATTTACTTTAAAGAAATAAAGACCTAGTTACCGCCGTTTTCGGAGGAGTATAAAGTAAATTTCTTCTTAATTAAATTTAAACCTAAATTTAAAAATAAGATCTTTAATACTAGTAGTATATTTATTTAAAGGGAAGAAATTCTTACCTAGGTTATTATATAAAAAAAGAATCTAAAATATATATAATTAATAGATAGTTTTAATTTTAATTCGGGTTCCTAGTTAAAGAACCCTAATAAAGAAAGATTTATAATAAATCGAATTACTAAACTTAATACCGGCGATAATATTAAATAAATATATTTAAAGGAGAAGGGTAATAAATATAAAATTGATATTATTAATTCTTCGTATAATAAGATTATTTATTAGTATTATAGAACGGAAGATTATATTAAGCCTAAATATCCCGACCTAAATAAACTAACTATATACGTCGACGAGGTATCGGTAAAAAATAATTTAATTTAATTTAATTTACGCCTCGAAAGAAGAGTAAGAAAAATAATTAATAAAAGTATACCCTTCTATTCTTTTTAAGTATTAAATTACCCTTTAAAATAAAATAAAATAATTTATTACTTTAATTAACTCTAGAGTATAGATTAATTTAATTTCATAATAATTTATCGTTAAAAATAATTTAGAATCTTATAATATTACTTTACTACTAGCTAAAGTAATTAGCGGGTAAAGTATATATTACTATAATACGTATTAATTAGATTATTAAATAGTCGATAATTAGGGTTAAGAGCGTAAATATAGTATTTTATTCTATATTATAGATTTTAAAGATTTAGACGTTATTCTAGATATATTTAAATTATATTAATTAAAGATATTAATTAATTCTAAGGCGGACTAATAGCGGTTTAAAATTAATTCTAATAATTTATAAATTAAAGAACCGGTTAAATTCACTAATAATTTTAAAAACGAACCGAATATATTCGCGGTTATATATATTATAATAATATAAAGTAAATAAGAAGAATTTCCTAACCTAAAGGTTCCTAGGGAATTTATAAAGTTTTATAATATTTTTTTTAATAAAAAGGCGAGTACCCTACCTATTTTTAAATAAGGGGATTATATTATCGAGATAAAAATTAATAAAGAACTACCTTATAAACCTCTTTATAATTTATCTTAAACTAAATTATCGAAGCTACGACGCTATTTAGAATCCTTACTCTATAAAAGTTGGATCTATTATTTAATATCTTTAACTAGAGTATTTATTCTTTTTATACCTAAAAAGAATAATAAATTATATCTTTACGTAGATTACCGGGGCTTAAATATAATAATTATTAAGAATCGATACCCGTTACTCTTAATTACTAAAATATTAGACCGTTTATACGGTTCTAAAATTTTTATAAAGTTAGATTTAAAGGATATTTATTATAGGATCTAGATTAAAGAAAATAATAAATAAAAAACTATTTTCCGAACTCGTTATAGTTATTTCGAATATTTAGTTATACCTTTTAGGCTCGCTAACGCACCGGCGATATTTTAAATTTATATTAACTATATATTTATAGGTTTAGTAGATATAATATATATAATATATTTAAATAATATTCTAATTTATAGTATTAATCCGGCGGAATATTAACGGTATATTAAAGTAATATTTGAATAATTATCTTAATTCTAGCTATTTATTAACCTTAAGAAGTATTAATTTAATACCGAAATAGTCGAGTTTTTAGATTTTATTATATTTATTAATAAAATAATTATAAACCCGGAATATATTAAAACTATTAAGAAATAACCTTAACTAAAAATATATCGGGAGGTATAAGTCTTTTTAGGCTTCGTTAACTTTTATAGGCGGTTTATTTATAATTATTTTAATATAATTATACCGTTTATTAATTTATTTAAAGGTAGTAAAGTAAATAAAAAAATAAATCTATTAAAATAAAAAAATAGCGCTACGGAAGTATTTTAGATTTTACGAGATATATTCGTAAACGCGCCTTTTCTATACTATTATAATTTAATTAAATAATTACGTATAAAGACGGATATTTCTAACTTTAATCTTAACTTTATATTATTATAATAGAATAAGAATAGTCATTAGCGCTTTATAATATTTTAATCACGGAAATTAAATCCCTTAAAATAAAACTATAAGATTTATAATTAGAAATTATTTATTATTATAGTAGTAATAAAATAATAGCGATATTATTTAGAAGGTAGTTTTTATTATATTAAAATCTAGATTAATTATAATAATTTAAAGAGTTTTATAAAATAGAAGGAGTTAAATTTTAAATAGGTTTATTAAATATTTAAATTAACTATTTATAACTTTAAAATCTTTTATCGGGCTAGAAAACTAAATTTTATTAATATACTATCGCTGTGTTTTAATTATGAGAGAGTATCGTAGTTAAATACTAAATTATTATTAATACTTTAGAATAAACTTACTCTTTAGACTAGTAGTTAATTATCGGAAAAAGATAAAAAAATAAAAGTAACTATAACCCCTACTTTTTAAATTATAAAGTTAAGAGTAATAATTCTAAAGCGGGATATTATAATAATATTTGAAATTATATATAATAATCTTAAAAGGTCTATTAAAATATTAATTCGGGAATTATAAATTTATAATAATTAAATAAACTCTTTTCGAACTAGAGTAAATATATTAAAGAACCGCCGTTATATAAAGAATAAAGTATAGGCTATAAACTCCGAGAGACTATTAAGATATAATAGTCGCCTTTATATATTAAGGGATAAAGCTCTAAAAAAAGAGTTTATAAAGAGATATTATAATAATCCTCTAGTAGGTTACTTTAGCGCTATAAAGTTATATAAATTATTTACCCGAAAATTCTTCTAGGAGGGTAGTTTAAAATAAATTACGAATTATATTAAAACTTGCGATATATATTAACGGACGAAGGCGCCGCGATATTATTTATATAACGAATTAAATTCGCTTCCTATTATTATTTAACTTTAGAAGGAGATTTTTATAGATTTTATAACTAATTTACCGCCTAGTAAATATAGAAGTATCGTTTATAATATTATCTTTATCGTTATAAATCGATTTATTAAAATAATAAAATATATATTTATAATTATTAAAATCGATACCGCTTAACTAGCGGAAGTATTTTATTTTAAAATTATTTATCGTTATAGTATACTTAATAGTATTATTAGCGATAAAGACTCTATTTTTATAAGCGCTTTCTAGTCGGTTATATATTTTTATTCGAAAATTAAACGACGCTTAAATATTATTTTTTACCTCTAAACAGATAAATAAATAAAGTACTAAAATTAAATACTAGAGTACTATTTATATATATTTATTAATAATAAATAAATTAATTAGGCTAGATTACTACCTATAGTAGAATTCTTAATAAATAATAATTAGAGTACCGCCGTCGGAATAATATTATTTTTTTATATATACGGTTACTATCCTAAAATCCGTTAAAAGGTCGAGGACGACTTTAGAGAAAAAAAAGTATTAATTATAAATAATAAAGTACGATAGTTATAAACTCTAAATTATAAAGTTATAAAGTTAGCGATTTAATTATATTAATAATAAAGAACTTAAAGTAAAAGCGCCTAAATAAGAAATTATTCTATAAGTTTATAAGGTTCTTTAAAATTATTAATAAAATAAAAGTATAAATTTACCGCCTACTACTATTTTCTATATATAGAATTTATAATACCTTTTATATATCGTTATTTAAATTATACTATCTTCGCTATTATCTTAATACGGCGGAATCTTTTATATAAGTCCCCGAATTTATTAATAATAATAAGTTATAGGAGGTAGAAGAGGTAATTAATAAAGTTAAAAATAAAGAAAATATCTAGTATAAAGTTAAATAAATTAATTAGGGCGAAGAATATAATTAATAACTATTAAATAAAGAGTTTATTAATATTAATAAATTAATTAAAGCCTTTAAATAGGCGGGTAGTAAATATAAATATATAAATATAATTAAAGAGATTACCTAATTATATAAAATAATAAAGCGGAGTAAACGGAGTCGATATTAAAAATAAATATTACTACTTTTATATTAATATTTATATAACGAATATTCTCCTCTATATTTATATTTTTATTATACGATTTTAAGTATAACTAAATTCAATTTATTATTAAACTATTTATATACAATAACGATAAGATGTCGTATTTATAAAAATACTTTTATTTTAAATATAGTTTATAAGGATACCTAGAATATATTATTAAATAATATATCTAAATAAATTTAGCTAGCGCCGATTTAAGAAGAAAAAGAATTCGATATTACTATTATATTATACGAAAGATTTAGTTATTATTAAAATTATTAAAAGAAGATATAGTCTCTTTAATATAATTCTTAAAAATATTATCTTCCTCGGGACTCTCTAGGTCCCGTTTATATTAACGAAAACTCTCGGTCTTTTTTTTAAAAACCTTATTTATTATACCTAATTCCTTAATATATTAATTCGCCGCCGTTAATTAATTTTATAAATTAGCGATTATAATAGAGGTTTACCTACTAGTTACTATTTTTTTATTATATATTTTATATTAGTAGGTAATTTCCTTATTTATTAATTTATATTTATATTCTTCTTTAGGAGTCCTATTACTAATATAAATATATTAATATATAAACCTCTTTACTTTCCTTCGGAAAAGTTTAGAGATTTATTATTATTAATATATACCGCTTTAAAGTTTATAGTTATAACTTACCTTTATATAATAATCGATTCCGTAGTAATTAATATAATAGAGTATATAAGGAGGGGACGTACCTCGAATATAATTATTATTAAACTAGTAGAAATAAACTTAGTAAAAGAGTTATAAAGTATACTAAATTACTATTATAATTAATCTTATATAGTCGCGCTAATAGCGGACTAGTTATATTTATTAATATATTTATAATTAAACTATATTAATATAAATAAATTAATACTATTAGTAAATAAAAGCTATTTATAAAGTTAGAAGAAAACTATATATAACGAGAGTATTATCTATATATTAGTTATAATACTAGAACACTATTATAGAGCTAGAGTAATAATATATAAAAAAGACTAAAGAAGTTACGAAGAGAGAAAATAAATAAGCGAGTAAATTTATTTTAATAATAAACCGTCGCGCTAAATACTTTATTATTATTATACGTCGATACGCGCCTCCGCTCCGCTACCTCGTTTTTATTAATAAATATAACCGTTACTATAATAATTATATTATTACTAGTCTCCGGGTATAATATTAAAACTATACCGTTTATATATAATATCTTACTATTAATGTTTTTTATAGTATAATAAAAGTATATAGTAAAGGTAGCTACTACTATTCCGCTATTAATACTATAAATACTATAGGAATAATCTAATATACTATATTTACTATAAATACTATAAGCGCTATAAGAACGATAGTATATACTATTTCGCTCCGTTACTATTATATATAATAGTACTATAAGGACGAAAGAAATATTATTTAATTAACTACTATTACTATATATTAATACTATAGAGATAACTTTATAAATATACTATTTATTTACTACTAGTACTATTATATAGTAGAGGTAGTTTAGTAGTATTACTCTTCTATTACTAATACTATATAATAGTATTATAAGAAATAGTTTCGTATTATTCCGCGACTAGTATTATATATTAGCGCTATAGGACCGATAATATAAATTTAAAGACTCTTTTCCTTTATTTCCCTTAAAGGGTTTTAAAGATTTTTTAATAAACTTCGACTAATTAACTAAATACTATTCCGTAATTAATATTATAGGTATTAAAGGATTAAATACGTAACCTTATATTTAGATTGTTATATAATAACGTCGTTATACTAGATAACTTTTTTCTCTTATTTCCTTTAGGGGGTTTAAAGATTTTTTAATAAATATCTCTTAACTAAAATATTTAGGTACTTAGGGACTAGGGTTTAAAAAGAGAGGTAATTATAAAATAATAATATATTATATACGCCTACGCCCCGTTAAAGATATTAATATATTATATATACCTACGCCCCGCTACCTCTATAATATTATTATTTATCGATACGAGGTTCTAGTCTTAGTATCGTAGAATTTTAACTCTTAATAATACTATATCGAGTTAGTATTCCACCGTTTTATTAGAACCTTTAGAGATTAGTTCTATTATTAAATTTAGAATTTAAGAACTATTTAATAATAAACTCTATAACTATTTTACGTCTTTTATACTATTACTAAATTACTAGCTCTACGCTAGCGGCTTTAAATATTAAAGTTTATAAATTTATTAATCTTTAATTATCTTAATATATATAAAAATAAAGACGTTTTTCTTCTTCTTAAATTAAATATTACCCTTATTATTATTTAGGTAAAGATTATAAATAATTAATTAAAATAATAAACTAAATAAATTAATACGAGTATTAAGACTTTAAGATTTAGATACTTCTATATTTATTTAAATAAAATATATTACTACGTTATTAATAAGCGACTTATTTATATAAATATAAAGTTATTATATTATAGCCCTAATAGAGTATAAAGCTCGACTAGGAGAATACGATAATTATTTATAATTTCTATTTATACGAGATATAAGTTAAAAAAGTTATATAGCGAGGGTACTAACCTTAAATATAACTTCTATATAAGATATATCTTTATAGACGAGTTTTATAAAATTAAAATTAAAGGGGGTAAAACTACCGAATTTATTTAAAAGATTAAATAAAAAATCGAAGAGCGGGTTTTAAAGATATTACCGAAGAGTAATTTTAAGAAATCCGAATTATATTAAAAGCGTAAATTAATATACCGTTAGGGTTTACTTTTATATAAGGTTTTTTTAAAACTCTATAAACTCGTATTTTAAAGAAATATATAACTATAATCGGGTTAATTAAATAATTATAGTAGTATTAAGATTTATTTATTTAATATATAATATTTCTTAAAGTCGAGGATACTGGTTAAAGAATAATAAACTTACTCGTTTATATATACCTAGATAAGAATATAGAAAAGGCGGTTATAAATAAAATAAAAATAAATCTTAATTTTATCGAAATTAAATAAATACTTTTTATTAAGATTTTCGAGGGTATAATCGAGTTTATTAAACTTCCTCGCTATTAGATAAAATAGATCTGTTATTTAATTATAAATACTCGATAAAAAGAACGTTATTAAAAGTAGTCGCGAATCTATAAAGAAATATAAAAGGAGTATCGCGAAACTATATTAACTATTAAAGAGGCTAGTAGACTACCGTTTATATCGATAATTAATAATTATTTTAATAACGCTTATAAACTTTATATAACTAGTATTATATTAAATTTTTTAATATATACTCGAATCTATAATTTAATAATAATAGATAACGAGCTCTTTATAAATTCTCGGTATAATAATAATAAAGATCGTATAATATCCCTTAAATTAGAGGGAAATATATATAGTAGAATAAATACCTAAAGAATAATATTTATATTTATTATCTCGACGAGTTTATTATCGCCGAGTTATAAACCGTAAAGTCGTAGGTATATATAAAGTTATAATTTATAAATAAATACTAGTTTTAATTTATTTAAGATTTTATCTTTAGTAATCGACTCGTTACCTCGCCGCTACACTAGGGCTTTAGGGGTATAGGTTAATACTTTAATTATATATCCTCTTCAGTCTTATTTAAAATTTATGATAATATTTATATAGAGGTTAGAGAAGTACTACCGCGGCGAGTCTTTATAATATAATTTATCCGTATATTAAACTAAACGGGACGAAGATTATATTTAATTATTTATAAAAAAGAATAAAATCGCTTTCTTCTATCTATTAAATTTATTTTTAGGATTAAAGTAACTTTAACTCGTACCTTTTATAATATTAATCTCGATATAAACTAGATATAATCCTTCGATATCTAGTATAACGGGCGGGTTACGCGCTTATTTTAAAAGAATAAAAAGACGTATAATTACTACTTTATTCTAAATAATAAGAGTTATTTAGATTAGAAATTATAAACTAAATTTATCTTTCTTAAAATTAACGCCTTCCTCTAATAAACTTTAAGTTATAAACCGAGTAATTTGAGATTTATAAATTTAATATCTACTTCTTTTATAAAGTTTATAGCTCCGCCCTTTATATTTAATATAAATATAATATTATAGGCCGATAACGACTACCGATAACTAGATAGAATAATAGATTAAAAGAAACGATAAAAATTAAAGATTTTTATATTATATTTACTTCTATGTTTATTTAATATATAAGGTACTCTAATATTAATATATAGTAATTACCCTAAAAATATATATTATATATAGTACTAGGTTAACGTAAAGGCTAAATTTGGTTTAGATATTAATTTAAATAGTATAGTTTCTATAATTTAATATTTATTATTAATAGTTATTTCTAAAATACCTAGGTTGTTTTATCGTATATTTAACTACTATATTTAATAATTATTTATAATTTATTAATTAGGTATACTAGATATTAATTCTTCTAAATATAGACGATATATAATATTATAACTATTAACGACGTAGAGGTCGGTAAAGGAATAATTAATTATATTCTTTATAACCTCGTCTTCGCTAGTAAATAACTCTCGATAGAAGGCGTCGTAATATAATAAATATAATTTATTTATAAGTTTTATAATATATAGAGTATCCGACTCGGATACTATATTAAATAAAAAAATAATCCGAGTAAAATCTAAAAAAGAAATATATTATTTAGTTAATATTAAATTATAAATATTTTATTCTCTTTAGCTTCTATCCTATTTATACTATATTATATATTATTAAAAATATAGGATACTAAATATCTTATTATTTAAATATAAATCCTTTATAAACGCTTTTATATATATTAACCTATTTTTCTAATAATATAATTATATATCAAATTAGAAGGAATAAAAAAGAAATAACGGGTATAGTCGAAGAAAGCTTTCTTTAAACTATCTACTCTTATATATATTTAATATTATTATATTTTACTTTTTAGATTTATTATAATAACTACCCCGATACTACTTTTATTTATTATTATATTTATATTAATAAATTACGAGGATCTGATTTAGTTAATACCTCGCGTTATTTACTCTAGTTTAAATTCCTCTCCTCTAAATTATTAAGACGCTCCCGGCGCCGTATAAAGTAGTATTTTATTAATTCGTAATATATTCGCTAGTAAAGGTTCTCTTTATATAAATAATCGTAAATAAAATAAGGATTCTAACTATCGTCGAATAATACGAAGATATAATTTACTCGCCGGGTTTAATAGTATAATTTTATATTCTATCGATATAGCTCGAAAGCCGGCGGTATAGTATATATTATTAATATATTATACCGTATATAAAGGGTCCGCTATCGGATATAATCGTCGATATTTATTTTAGTAAATAATATTTAAAATATAATTTAAATCGATCCCTTTAATAGGCCTAGTATATATTTATCGAGGTAATAAAAAAAAAAGGACTTTAATAACTATAAAGACGTAAACGAGGATAATTTAAAGATATTATATTATAAATAAGTTATTTTACGGTATAAAGAAGAGGTAGGAGAAGTTAAAGATATAATAATTTAACTCGGATAAAATTTCGAGTCTAGTACCGATAAGACTTTAGCCGATTCGGTAAATCTTTATCCAACTCGGTTAAAGATCTCTAATTTAAATTAATAAAAATAATAAAAATAATACGATAATAAGACGTTAAAGAAAAATTATCTTTTTTTAAAATTTTCGCTCTTTTTTTATCCCGGATTCTAAATAATCCCCCTATTAGTTTTTATATATTATTATTAAATAATAACTTCACGCTATAGATTTCTAATAAAGTCGATTCGATATAATAAATTAATAACGGGTAAATCTTAATAATAGTAAAAGATTAAAAATCGAAAGTTATTATAAAAGCTACTACGACGAAGAGATAAATTATAAAAGAGGCGAAAAAATAAAAAATATATCTAAATATATAACTAGATAAAACGATTATTAATATAATAATATATTAAATCTCTTTAAGGAGACTATAATAAAGATATATAAAATAATAATAACGAAGGAGGTAATATAAAAGGGTAAAAAAAACACGTAAAGAAAAGTAATTATAATTTTAAAAATACTATCGATATATTTATAAACGACTAGGTAGTCCTTTCTAAAATAATAATTAATACCGATATTAACGAGTATTTTTCTCCCGATAATTTTAGTTTTAAAAAGGACCGCTTATTTATAATCGTTATTAAAGTATATTTTCTTAATTATACGAAATATATACGGCTAATAACTTTTATATAGGAAACGAAATAAATAAACTTTCGAAATAAAAACTATATTATAGTTATAAGTTATATTAACTCCTTTTTATAAATAAAAACTAATATTATATTTAATAAAATTAATCTCGGTTAATACTACTAGATATTTATAGTTTTAATAACTAGTTATAATTTCGGAAAAAAAGCGTAAATCGTCGACCTTTATCGAATATATATCGGGTATATTAATATACGGAGAATAGGTTCCGATTATAAAAGGAGCCCCCTAAAAGGGCTTTAATATAAAGATATATTCCTTAAATTTAATAAATAATATAGTAGAGACGTATTATATTTAAATATAATTAATATATTTAATAATATAGTAATAAAGTAGCTAGGTATTACTAGATAAGGGTTACTCTTTTTAAATTAAAAAGCGATCGGTATAAATATCCGAATAAAAAGTAACTACCGAGATTAAGTTTATAATTAAATATAAATAAAAATTAACGAAGGGGTTAAATCTTAAGAAAGGAGATATATTATCGGTAAATTTCTTTTAAACAATTAATCCGATAATAACTAATCTTTATAAATTATATAAGGCGAGTAACGGCGGTAAAGAAATAACGAACCGCGTTTATAATATAAACGGTAATAATAAAGTAAAATAAAATAAATATTATCGTCCTTTTTTAGTCGCTATATTTTAAAATTTAAATATATTATATTTAGACGTCCGCCCCCTTTATATCCTATATTTATAACTATATCTAATATTAAATATAGAGATAAAAGCGATAAAAGTACTATATAAGCTTTAATTTCGACTCTTTAAAATAGGAAATACTATTATTATAAAATAAAATATAAAAACTCTAAGATTTACTAGTATATTATAAATACTACTATATTTATATTTCTTTTAAAGATTATAAATAGTAATAACGTTAATGGCCTAATACCGTAACCGGAATACTATTATATAAAAGTAAATAACTTTATAATTAAAATATAAAAAGAATAAAAAATTTTACTTCGACGTATATAAAGGTCGTAAGTTTTAGGCTAGTTATATAATTCGGGCGATATCTCTACTCTTAAAGAAATACGGAAGGTTATAATCTCTATTTTTATATATTACCCGTTATATATTAAGTAATAATTAATAATAACGTAGTTCCTAGATAACTTAACCGACTTTAGAAATTAAATAATAAAAAAGCTACGAAGTTAAATCTAGATAATAATTGAATACTTAGGTTTAATAATAAAGTAAATTAAAAATAATACCTCGGATTATATATTCGACCTACGATTTATTTATACTTCGGATTAGCGTAGGGATCTTTAAAGGGAATACTAGCGTAAAGTAGAGTAGAGTAAAGTATAGAATAGAGATCGCGGTTCGATCCCTATTTTAAACTAGGGTAGGGTAGAGTAGAGATCCTTTAAGGATCCCTACTACGTTAAGGCGGATTTCTAATAATTATTCTAATAACGTTACTACCCCTATAGATATATATACTTATAACTACTACTACCTCTATAGATACGCGTATTTATAGCTACTACTACTACTACCCTTATAAATATATATATTTATAACTACTACTACCCCTATAGATATATATACTCATGGCTACTACTATCTTTATAGATATATATACTCATGACTACTATTGCCCCCATAAATAGATATACGTATTTATAACTACTATTACTACTACTTTTATAGATATATATACTCATAACTACTACTACTTCTATAGATATATATACTCATGACTACTATTACCCCCATAAATAGATATATATATTTATAACTACTACTACTACTGTCCTCATAAATATATATATTTATAATAAATACTACCCTTATAGATATATATATTTATAGCTACTACTACCTCTATAGATATATATACTTATAGCTACTACTATCTCTATAGATATATATACTCATGACTACTACTACCCCTATAGATATATGTACTCATGACTACTACTACCCTTATAGATATATGTATTTATAAAATAAACACTCGGACCTAATAATTATTCAAGTTAATATTAAATTTAAAATTATCATTAACTTAAAGTTAGATATAACCGAAGATTTTATTAAAGACGTAGTTTAATTCGTTTATATTAAAATTAAGGGGACGCTTAAATAATAGTTTAATTTTAAATTTAAAACTAACCCTTTTTAAATATTTATTAATATATTTTAATATTGGTGTTTTCTCTTAAACTTAATATTTTATTCTAAAGAATATTTCGATTTAAAATCGGTTAAAAGGTAAAGAGTAAAGAATAATAATAAATATTAATTATAATAATTATTATAATAATCGTCTCTCTATAGTATAATCTATAATATATCTTATTATTAATCTATAATGGGGGTAGTAGTAACTATGAGTATATATATCTATAAAAGTAGTAATAGCCATGAGTATATATATCTATAAAGGTAGTAGTAGTCATGAGTACGTATATCTATAGGGGTAGTAGTAACTATGAGTATATATATCTATAGAGGTAATAGTAGTTATAAATATATATATCTATAGAGGTAGCAGTAGTAGTAGTTATTAATATATATATCTATTTATAAGGGCAATAGTAGTCATGAGTATATATATCTATAGAGATAGTAGTAGTCATGAGTATATATATCTATAGAGGTAGTAGTAGTAGTAGTAGTTATAAATATATATATCTATAAGAGTAATAGTAGCCATGAGTATATATATCTATAAGGGTAATAGTAGCCATGAGTATATATATCTATAGAGGTAGTAGTAGCTATAATATATCCCTAGGGTTATTATAATAATTACTAGAAATCCGTCTTAGTATAGTAGGGATTCTTTAGTAAATTTTTATTCTATTTTATTTTACTTTAGGCCCCACGCTAATAGATCCCTATACTAGGCTAGGGTAGGGATTATACCTCGATCTCTACTCTACTCTACGTTAATCCAAAGCGTAGGTTTACCCTTCTAGATTTATAAAATAATATAAATATTATTACCTCCTATATTTAAATAGAAGTTTATTATTTATAAATTTAGTATAAAAGTCGCTTCCTAGCGCCGCTTATTATAATAATAATATATCGTATATTCTTCTATAATAAGGTAAGCGGTATTAGGCTCGGGCGGTATTATAAAAATATATAAAACTCATTACTTATTAATATAATTGTTTTTATAATAACGGCGCTTTATTATAGGTTTAAAAAATATGGAATAAGATATTATATTATTAAAAAATAGGATAATAATAAAGTTAGAGGTAAAATAGCCTCCTAAGATATAAATATTTATATTTATATTAATAAATCTTCGAGTTATATTCGAATAAATTACGAGAGCGTAGCACGAGTAAAGAGAAATAAAAGTACGCGTCGTTATAAAGATATTATACGGTTATATAATAAATATTTATAATAGAAATATATATAGTAAAGATTATCGATAGCCGGTAGTTAATTTATTTAAAGAATCTCTAAAGGACCTAAAAAGTAAACTAGACTTCGTAAAAATAATTACGGAAATATAAATAAAAAATATTATTAACTCGTTACTCGACGATAATACTACTAACTCGTTATATAACGGGGATACTACTAATTTAATTAATAAGAATAATAATATAACCTAAAAATAAGGGTAAATAGCGGGCGATATAGTTTCGGTATATATAAAGAAGATAATTTATAAATATTACTAGTTAACTTTAAATATATAGGCCGAAGATATTCCTAGTAACTCGGTCGTTAAGAAATACTAATCGGGGGAAGAGGAAAAGAATATATTTAATACGAAAATTATTAATATTAACGACGATAAAAACGATTTCGAGATTAAAATATAATAATTATAAAGTCTTTATACCCTCCTAGTTTAGATTCATTTTATCGCGGGGTTATAAGATAAGAAATAACTATAAAATAAAAATAATTAAATTATAAACAATAAAGCGAAATATAAAAAGATAAAATAAAGGTAGTTAAAAGACGAGTAAATAATATATTTATCCGTTAATACTATATATAGGGAGGATCCTAGGTCACGACTAAATAATTAATATAAATAATAATAAATAAATCTATATCTACTATATAATAATATTTAAAGAAGAGATTTAAGCTATTTATCTATATAAACGCGAGTATATATATTTACTAGGAATCCGCCGGGTTATAAAAATCCTTTTATATTCTAAAATTATCCGACTCGGATAATACTACGTATATAAATAAACTATTAAAGTCGTTCGAATTAAATAAATTTAAAGTTAGGAAAGATCTAAAGAAGTTATAAAACCTAGATAATAATAAATACTCGTGAAATATTTGAGGACGTAATAACTAGTAATTTAATTAATTGATAAAGTTTATAAAGGATAATAAACCTATATTACGAAAGTTATTAATATATATATATAATAAACTAGAGTTACTAAACCTACTAATAGTAAATACTATTTATTAATAGGACTCTACCCGGACCCCCGATTTATTAATCCTACTAAATCTCGGGTCGGTATTTAATATAGAGTTTTAATATAAGTTTATAAACGGCTTTCTAATAGAGTTAATAGTATTTAGAGTATATTAATATTTATTTTTGAGATTTACCGATATATAATTAATAAATTAGATAATAAAGAAGTTTATATATATAGAAACTAGTTATAAGTAAATTAAATTAAATTATTACTTTTTAATATCGGCGGAACGTCTAGTAATAGGTTATTCTAAAAATAAGAATTTAAAAAATCAAAAAATTAGACTATTAAGATACTATTTATTTATTAATATAAATCGGCTTATAGTAAGTAATCTCAAAATCTCTATTATATAATAAATCTAGATATTACCCGTATATCTTTTCGAAGAATTTACTTTTATTATTAAATAAAAGATTATAAATTAATAAGAAACTAGTTAACTTTTATTTAATAATATATATTATATAGGAATAAACATTTAATAAATATTAAAATCGTTTATCGAATATACTCTTTTCGATTCTTTTTTCGGATACCTAATTATTTTTACTTAATTATATATATAGTATAATAACTAGAAAGTAATAATATTACCGCGGTAAATAGATATTATAATACTACGTATATATAAATATTATAAGCGGGATTTCGGGAATATTAATAAATTTAATAAATACCTATTATACTATAAAATCTTCGTCGATAATTATTTATATAAGAAACCGCGAGTTTTAATCTTTTTATTTTAAGAAATTTTATATTTAATAAAGTTAATAATATATATTTAGAGAGATAATAAAGTTATAAAATTAAATAATATAAAAGAAATTAACGTAAAGTCTTTGGCCCTTTATAGAAAAGATATTAATATAAATATAAAAATTATTATTTATTAAGCGCCCTCGAACCGGCTTAATTATAATACTTTAAAGTATAATAAATAAAAGAAAATATAAATTCTATTTTTTAATATTAGGTATAAAGATCTTTTATTTATATTCTTATATATTCGGGTAGAAATATTTACGGAAGATAATAATCGTCGCGTAAAAATAAATATCAAACTAGACGAGGTAAATATTAATTTTATAAAATTTAATAATTACTCTTAACTTATTAATAAAATTAGAGGAATATATTATTTATTTTCGAGTATATATAACTACGCGCTCGCCTAGTAGTTCTATAAGAAAAATATATTTAAAAGTAATCGTAATAACTTTTTTTATAATATTCGACTCGAATTACTATATAACCTCTTTAATTATAAGAATATTAATAATTTAGCCGAAATATAAAATAATATCGTATTTAATATCAACGAAGATAAATAAATAAAATAAATATTTAATATTTAATTAAAGATTCAGAGTACCGATTTAAAGAATTATAATATTTTATATCGAGATATTATTAAGGCCCTCCGATTTCTTTTAGATTACGAGTTATTTAAAAATAAAATAATATTTAAATTTATATATTAATATAATAATAATAATAAACACTTATATATTAAGATATATTCCGGCGATTAATAATAATAAATATAAAAGAAGTATTTTAATAGAGTTATCGTAATATTATTACTTCTTTCTATAGATAAAAATTAATAAAATTATACTTTAATATTAACGGATGAAAGAAAGATTATTAAATGTAATATTTATAATAATTAAGAATATATTAATTAAGAATAAGTTTAAGAGACTTTAATAATATTATATAATCGGCGAAGATTATAAAAGGGAAATTAAATATTAATAAAATCGTATATTCTCTAAACTTTATATTATTATAAAATAATTAAAAGTTATAAATCTTTTAAGTTAGAGACTAAATATAATAAATATAAAGAGTTATTTACCATTTATTTTCGCCGGTATTTATAACTAGTTCGTTTATATATTCGGCGATATATTTAAATAATAGAAGGACTAGTACCTACTATTTCTTATCTAACGAAGTAATTATAATAAAAGAAGGTATATAAAGATTAAATAATATTGTATAAATAATTAAGAAAATTAGAGATTCTTAAATACTAAATAATTAAAAGATTTAAATAATAAACCGAGCTTTATTTATATAAATAAAAATATTAATCGGATTAACTCTATTCGTTATATAATATTATATATTAGAAATAGTATAGAGTAGAGTATAATCTATATAATTTAAGATATTTAGAAGAGTAGTAAATATACGAGGCTAACGAGTATAAATAATCTCGATTTTAAAAAACTTATATCCTTAATTAAAACCGACCTCAATTATAATAAAAAAAAAAATATAATTATTTATACCCGCCCCGGTCTATTAAATACAATTATCTTTAACGAATAAGAATAAAGAGTAGCGTTAATAGAAAAATATATTTAAAATATTAGATATTTTTCTTTTAATATCTAAGAGCTATTAGTCGAGTAGTATATAATATATATAATAATTAGCCTCCTCCTTTCTAAAAACCACCGAAATCGTTAAAAGAAATCCAAATAATTAAAGCGGCGAGGCTTAAAATATATAATCAAAACGAAAGTATTGTATTTATATAAAAAAAAGAGTATTAATCGTAATAATAAATTTAATAATTAAGAATACCTAATTTCTTTAATATAAAACTCGAGAATTAATATTTATTAATCTTTAATAAATATTAATTATTTTCGATAAACTAGGATTAGACCTCTAGGGTCTAATTCTAGTAATATTTATCTCTTAAAAATAAGTAATTTCCTCCTCTTTCCCTCGACCGCGCGAATTTTACTATAGTTAATAATAATAATTTTTTAATAACCTTCTTCCTCTTTATTTAATCCGATTAAAGTAATATATAAATTTATAATTTATATTTTAATAATATACTATCTAATAGAGTAAATTTACGATTTATATTTAAAAGATATTTAATATTAATCCGATTACCTTTTAGGATTATCGTAGAGATAATATATTTTATAAATATTTATAATAGAATAATCGTTACTTTAATTAAAAATTAGAATATAATTATAATAATTCGGATTCTAACTATAAAAAGAATAAATAACGTAGAAATAATAAAAATAAAATTATTTAAAAACCTTCCTAAATAATAGACGTATAAAGATAAGAGTAAATACCTCGAGTTATATATAATCGAATTCGATTAATTTAATTTAAGATTAAAGATACTATAAGTAAATTATTTTATAGAAGATTAAATAAAGAGAGGTTTAAATAGTAAAATTAATTTATATTCTACGATTATTTAATATTATAAAGATTAATATAAATAAGATCTTTACCTCTAAAATAATACGAAATACCGAACGAAGGTAAAGTTTTATAAAATATATTATTATCGTTTTTAATTACGAGAAGTTTTTGAAAATAATTATTTTATCTAGATATACTCGTAATCTAGATAAAGATAGAGAGTTTTAACCGGATAATAACTTTTAATAAATTAATAATCGGATTTAATACGTATAAAACGTCGTAACTAAGAATTTAGAATTTAGAATCGGAAATAAATCCGGTAGAGTCGATAATCGGTCTATTTTACCCGAAGTATAAAAAGTTGAATTTATTTAATTAGAAATTTTATATTAAAATTAATTTAATATATAATTAATCGATTTTTTTAAATAGTAACGGGCCTACGCCTTTACGATTATATAAATTATAATGATTATTATATATATATAGAACGAATTATAATAAATCGTAATCTCTCTTATCGCTAGATTATTATACCGGTAAATTTTTATATATTTTAATATAAAATATACTTTAGTTTAATAATATAATTAACGAAGATATAAATTAATAATAAAAAAAGTAAATAAACGAACGTTATTTTAATAGAACTACTCGTTTATATAATATTTAAATTATCGAAGAATAGTTTTATTAATAAAAAGAATACGGGAAAATTCTTTAAACTTCTCTTTAATTTTTTAATTATATTTATTACTATAATAATAGTATACGTAATCTCGGAGTACTCTATTAAAAAATATAAAATCGAGAAGTTTAAAAGAGAGAGGGTTCAAAATAAATACTCGTTTTTTTTCACTAGTAAATATATTATAATTAAATTAGCGAGAGTCTATATTAAACTAGTAAAGAAGAATATAAAAGATATAAATAAATCTCGATAATAAAAAGTAAAAAACCCGTATTCGTAAAGTATTATTAAAGAGAGTAAAGAACGTTTTTAAAAATTTAAAAAAATTCGACTTGAAGAATAACGCGGCTATAATAAACTTTAATAATAATTAGATATATAATCTACCCTCGATTAATAATTTAGATAATAATAACTAGGTAAATCTTTCGGAAAATAAACTTTAAACTAATATTTTTATATTAATTAATAATATAAAAGATATAGTAGTTAATATAAAAACTATATAAAATAATAACTCTAAAATAATTTATTTAGGTATTTATAATTTATCCCTTTATCTCTTTATAATTTATATATTTTAATATTACTAATTTTTATTATTACTCGAACGCGGATATTAAGTTCTTAATATATAAATTTAATATAGTATAATTATTTGAGACGTAATTAATTTATTATTTATAATAGAATACTATCCTTAACTCGTTATTATTATTATTACGGAATCGTGAATAAACCTTCGTAAAAATAGAAGAACCCGATAATAATATAAAAGTTAAAGAGTAGAGTGGTTTATATAAAGTTTCTAAATTTAAAGAGAAATATATCTTTAATATTATATAAAGAGATAAATAACTAGAAGTCTAGGTTACTTTTAAATTATAAGGGTTCAAGGAATTTTAAACTCCTTTATACTAGAAGAATCTAATTAGATTTAATATAAGAAAAGTAATACTACCTCGATTATATCGAGTAATAATAAAGACGAATACCGGGCTTATATTAAATAATTAGGGAAGAAAATATAAGTAATAATAGAGCCTAAAAAAGACAAAATTAAGGAATAATAAAGATAATAATATAATTTACGTAAAATTTAATAAATAATAATATCTTAATTAGATAATATAATAAGTAAATCGGAGAGAAATAAATAACTATTATATATCGAATAAAACTAGTTATTATTTATAGAATTTTAATAGACGTATATTTAGTATTAAGCGCGTAAATTAATATAGTATTAATAATAATAACGATAGTAGTAAAGACGACGATCTAGATTACGACGGAGAGATTACTAAAGATTAATAAAATAAAAAGAATAAAAAAACCGTTAAAGTCGATAAGACTATAAATAATAATATAAATAAATAAAACGACGATATAAATTTATATATCTAATAAACGAATTGTTTTAATAACGATATATATATTTATTAAATACGATTTATTAATAGCGATTTACGCGTTTAATAAATATAATACTCCGATTATAATATAATTATTCGATACGATTCGTACGTATTCGTATTAAATATAATTATATAAGATAGTAAATAGTAATTATTTATAAAAAAGACTACTTTTAATAATCTTTAAGAAAAATAAATATTAAAAAAATCTCTATAGTTAATATCTAGGCTAAATAAATCTACGCGCTTTTTCTATCTTTTTTAATAAAATACTAATTTACTACTTTACCGATATATAATTAATACTAAAATATTAGTTTAAATTAAATAAAAAAATTAATATTTCTTAACTACTTTCCTAGTTATCTTAATCTTTATATTATTTAATAGGGTATATATACGCGTATATATAAATTATATATAATGATAATAATATAATATATATATATATCGATAAATCGAAAACTAGTTTTAGGGATTCAGGTCTTGACGTAGATTACTTTAAATACTTATAAAATTTTAAATACTCGTCGGTAACTCGACGTAAACTCGGAGTTAATATATAATAATTTTAGGCGCTCGACGGTAACCCGGAGTTAATATACGAATAATTATAAATATTTAAAGGCGCTCGGTATATATTTAAAACTAAAATTAAATTAATATTTTAAAAGTTGTTTTAAGAATTAAATTATATAATTTAGAGCCTAAATAACTTTTAATACTAGTAAATTTTAATACTCGGAAATGATCGATTCGCGCGAAATCCTCGTAGAGATAACGTTTAAGTTATATATTAAAATATATTTCACGATAATAATAAAGATACGATAGTGATAATTATAAAAATATAATAATAATGAAATTAAAGTTATAAATAAAGATCTATACTTATAGTTATAAAAGGAATAAAGTTATAACTATAAATAAAGACTATAAACGAGGATTAAAATTAAAAATATATTTCTAATTTAACACTCGTTAATAATAGTTTTAAATTTATTTAATATATATTTAAATGGCCCTAGGCCCCTTAATTATATATCTCGGGCGTACGTTAGATCGATAGATAAATATCGTATTTAAAGTTCCCGAGGCGCCCGTCGAGCGCTCTAAACTATAATTAAACTACTTTTTATTTTATCGACGTATATATATATATAAATTATATATAGAGGTATATATAAACTATATGAAAATAGTAATAAAATATATATACGCGTATATATAAATTATATATAAGGGTAGTATTAAGGGTATAAAGATAATATTATAAAATAAGAAGAGGGAAAGAAAATAATAAAGAAAAAAAAAGATTTTTTAAATTAGAGAAGAGAATAACTTTAAATTTATCTTTTCCGCGCTCTTTTCTTTTTTTCTAAGAAAGAGAAGGAAAAAGAAAGTAATCTCTACTCTATTTTATAACGTAATTTTGATTATTATATTTCATTATATTGATATTTATTCCTTCTATATCTTCTTTATTTAAATCTATAATTTTCTATTACTTCTTATTAATATTAAAAGATATAACGAAAAAGTCGAGTTTAATTCATTTTTAATATATTTACTTTCGAATTTAATCCGTATTTACTTCTATATTTTATATCCTTTAATAGTATAATAAAATATAATATAGATTATATTTATTAGACTTCTCGTTAAAGATTTAAATATATATTTATTATTATTATAAATTCTTAACTAGTTTATAAATAGTAAATTAGTATTTTATCGAAAAAGGCGGAAAAAGCGAAAAAGGCGCGTTAATTTATTTAATTTATTTACTAACCCTAAAGATTGATTTTATATTAAATATTATTTAAAGTTACTAAATACGTCTTTAATACTTCGGATAATTTTAGATAATTTCGGATATATAAGAATAAACTAGTCTAAATAGTATTAATATATAATTAATTATCTATAATAATATAGTAGGCTCTATAGTCTATAATATCGCGCTAATTTAGGAGATATTACGCGCGTATATAATTTTTATAAATTAATATATTTTAAATCGAAATTTAATTAACGTAGTTATAATACTCTATATAATCTTAACGAGCTAATCGATATTAATAAATAATTTTAATTTTAAAATCTTAAAGTCGAAGCTACTATTTTTAGGGTTTTAATTAAATTTTATTTAATTTTATTTTTTATTCTTTTTTCGTTATTTTTTCGTTTAAAGTTAATAAAATATATATTTAATACCTAGACTCTTTTTATACGGCTCTCGTTTATTAATATAAATTTAATTAAAAAGAAAAAAAAGTTATAACTTTTATTACTTAATCTTTAAAGAAATATTAAAGTAATTTAAATTTATCGATAATTAATATTAGATTTTAATAGAGAAATATTAAGCTTTAAATTATTATTATAATTATATATTTATTTTCTATTATTTATTTCAATAGTAATTATCTCTTTAATACTTCGTTTTATATAAAAGATATAATATATCTCTTTAATTTATTAAAACTTATTATTATTAGAGCGCGGTAATTATTAATATAATAGAGTATTTGATTTCGATTAATATATCTTTAATTTAAACGTAGTAGATTAATATTCCTCGAGTCTCCTTCGAAATTAGATTCTTCTAAGAACTTATTTATATTTATAAATAATATTCCGTTAAAGTTTCTAGATTCAAATATTAATCTAGTTTTTTTGTTAAAGTTTATTTATAAATTATATCTCTAGTTCTTTTATTATATAATAAGTACTATTAATATTATTTATTTTATAAACTCGAGAATCTTTTCATAATCTTTAATATATAATATCGATTTAATATAATATTTTATCTTTATATATAATAATAACGATTTATTTTTTAATTATAATATATTATAATTACGGTAGTATCTCGTTAAAGATTTATATAATATATTACTAGAAAACCTCGTATCTTCTAATTTATATATATAAGAGTTAGGGTAGGACGAGGACGAGGATATATAATAATGAATAAATATTTCGAATTATAAAAAATTAGTTATATTACTAACTTTTATATAAAATATATATATATATATATAAATATATAACGTAGTTTTATTTAATTCGTTTAATCGAGATACTTTATTTATTTCCCGTCGCTTCTAGATAAGAAACTTAATATTATTATTATTAATCTCGATATTAAATTCTTTACCTACGTATAGATTTTCTTTATTTTTATCGATAATGAATATTATTTAATATAAGAACTCATAATTAACGTGTTTTTAATATATATTATTACTCGTATATTAGAATATATAGATTATTTATTATAGAGATTTATTTTAAAAGTATTAATATAATTTATTATTAAAATTAATCTTTACTTTTATCGAAAGAGTTATTATTATAAATTCTTTAATTGATTAAAATCCTATTACGATATATAGGAGATATAATTCTTTCATTATTCAATATATTATTAGGTCGTATATATATAAATTTAAATATTATTTAATAATATAAAGTATACTAATTAATCGAGAAATAGAATTACTTTATTTCATATATAGGAAAGAGGATAGAACTATACGTGAGATAATAATAAATAAATATATATCGAATTAACCCTAAACTAGATTTAGATTAAATTTAAACTAAATCTAAATTAAATCTAAATTAATCCGACTACCGAATTCGAGTTATATAATACTATATATTATAAAAGTATAAAGATATTAAAAATATAATTGAAAATAACAACCGTCTATTAGAACGAGTTTGATAAATAATAGACCGAGATAAATCTTATAAAATATAAACTATAATATCCTTTATTTATAATATAATTACTACTATTTCTATTAACAAAATATATACCGAAAGAGTATTAGATAATAAAGATTAGTTTAAGAGTCTACTTCTTTTTTTATTTAAATTTATAGGAATAATATCTTAAGACTTTCTATTTAATAATTCTCTTATTTAGTATATAATTATTAATCCTATTTTTATTTAATAATTTCGATCGAATTTATATTTTAAATATAATTTATTTATATATTATACTCGTTATTCTCGTTATTATTATTAATTGTTATACGATTATAATATTTTTATTAAATAAGAGCGTAAGTATATATATATATTTTAATATTATAATATATATGTTATTACGAATAAAAATATCTTATAGATATATAATTATTAAATTT